>Ga0116229_10002007_pt1 | contig 32564 bp, 21 predicted proteins | sample S1TSphgellanicum_3_FD_87313 | JGI IMG/M metagenome (GOLD analysis project Ga0116229, IMG submission 87313) | Host-associated microbial communities from peat moss isolated from Minnesota, USA - S1T2_Fc - Sphagnum magellanicum MG | ecosystem: Host-associated > Plants > Peat moss > Unclassified...
AAACAGGTTTAAAGAAAAAGAAAAAAAAAAAAAAGGAGAAAAAATTTTTTTAAAAAAAAAAAAAAAAATGGAAAAAGAAAAAAAGGTATAAAAAAAAAAAAAAAAAAAAAAAAAAAAAGGAGAATTCAAAGGATGTTAAGTTAGCACAAACTAATGTCAAAATCTCTCAATTTCAACAATGGGTCATCTATAATAAGTGAGTCGTGATCATGGGAGGTGTCGGTCATCTATAATAGATGAGTCATGGCATGGCGATGGGAGGTGTCGGTTGTCTATAATAGGTGAGTCATGGCAATGGGAGGTGTGTTCTGAAGGAGTGGAACTACGGAAATAGTTAGGCCTATCACTATTGCTTGACTTTCTTGCATCCTTTGCAACATAATTGAAATTTTTTGACTAAAAAAAAGTAACCAAGACAGAATGCGCAAAGGGCCAGGCAATGGTCCTCCCTGAATCTGCTAAGTTCTTGTCACTTCTAGGTTCTGGGCATTCAACACCTGTGTTTACAAATTAGCAGCTTGTAACACATGAACAAGGGTAAGGCACTTGGTAGCTGCTGGATAGGTGGATACGTGTGGATGGTTTGTTAGTACATAGTACAATCAATATTGGACAGGAATACAGGCAAAAAGGGTTTCCTGTTCACACATCATCCATCCAGCATGGTCCACTGGCAGGTTGCTGCTTCACTCTCGCCTTAAATTTGGACTCAGAGATTGTGATTTAGAGCATCCCCACCAGAGTGCTCAGTATGTCACTCTGGATAATAAAATTAAATGTCTAAGTTTAGCTTTTTCTTTTTTTGGCAACCTCACCAATAAAACTTTATAACTGGAAGTGCATATACATGGGGAGTACTAATAACCAACCACCTGGACCAATCATTATGATCGACCAATCAGAAATACTGATTATAAAATTCAAGGATGAAACTCAATTGACGGAAGTTATAAATGGACATAAAAAATTGATAAAAAACACCTGATAAAACATATTTCTACTTGCATTTCTCCACCAATTCAGGCAAAACTTTTTTGAGAACATTATTTTATGGATGGAAACAATAATCTTGGACATAAATGCATTTCAAATCTTTTCAGCCACACATTCTCAACAAACTGTGTTGGAAGATGGTTTTTAATAATTAACAATGATAAAATTTTCAAAAATTCTTTTTGTTGATGTTCATCTTTCTTGAAAGGGATTGTGAACCCAAAAAAACTTGAAATTGAAATTATAGAATTGTTAAGTCTATTTTTAATTGGTTGTTTTGTGATTATTGCTCTACCAAAATTGTTTAGTTCTTTTTCAAACTTCTTTATAGGAACAACATGATCAACATTCACATGTTTTTTTAATGTTATTTCATTTTTTAAAAATGAAATAATTCCTTTCCTTGATTGTGTTATGAAATTTGTAATTGTTATTTCATTAGCATAACATACAGGCATCTCATTAATTGAGGAACTTTGTTATCAACTTTTGCACCATCATTAATGCAATAAAAAGACCAACACAATGAGTTTCGATTATGGGGTTGCTATATATTTCTTTGTTCACGCAATTGTGCTAAATATTTTTTTGTTTTTTCATCTTCAATTTGTGAAATTGAATTAGTTTTTATTTGAGGGTTTGAAATAATCTCAAATCTTTCTTCAAATGGTTCATTGTTTATTTCAACTTCTTTCATGAAAATATCCAATGACCTATTTTCATTTCTAGATGATTGTTCCATTTTTTGTTCAACAATCACAATAGCTTTGCCCAAATCAGTGGAAAAAAGAAATAAGCAATATTGAAAAAATGAGCAAAGAGAAAACATTTACAAGGACACAAAATTAGTTCTTAAAAAAAACAATGCTCAAATCTTTTAAAATAAGGAGACTTTGCCTAGTAAACCTACAAAAACACAACAAACAAAATTGAAAAACATGCAAAAAAAATAAAATGATGAAAACTAAAAACAATTACAAAACTAAAACAAAAAGAATCAGAAAAAAATAGAATAAATGATATTAGTTACCAAAATTTGCCAACATGCTCCAAAGAATGCAAAAAATACCATTATGCAAATATCAAAGGAAAATGAAAAATCAAAACACCTATTCTACATATAGAAGAAAAAACATGAAAGAAAAAAAGAAGATATCTAGTAAAGAAAACAATCCAATTTTGCATTTACAAGAAAAAAAAATGAAAGAAAAAAAAATCTAATAAAAAAAAGTCTGATCAAAAGGAAAAAAAAGAAAGAAAATAATTACGAAAGATTTTAAAAAAAAAAGAACATAAAATTACAAAAGGAAAAAGAAAAAAATAGTTACAAAAGGGGAAAAAAAGAGGAAAAGACAATTACAAAAGGGAAAAAGAAAAAAGAACACAATAGTTACAAAAGGAATTTTAAAAAAAAAATTACTTCAATGGAAGGTGGCTTTGGCTATAATTGGCCTTGTTGTTTTTCACTTTAAAACCTACACAAGCAAGTAAGGGGGTAGTACCATGTAGAAAGAAAGGATGGGAAAGGAAGCATGTGACAAGAAAGTAATGAGCAAGGAGCAACATGTTTAGTGGGTACCTAAGCATGTGACACGCAAGTGAGCAAGGGACAAGCATGTGACGCAAGTAAATGATGAATAGGCAACATGGGTAGGCAACAAACAGGTGACACACAAAGGTGATGAGTAAACTACATAAGCATGCGACAAACAATGAGTTAACGATTCAAGCAAGTGATGAACAAGGAGGTCGCAAAGAAGGAGGTGATGGGAGTAGGCAATGAGAAGGCAAACAAGTAGGCCATGAGGAAGGAGGCAATGGGAGCAAGTGACAAAAGCTGGTAGGTAGGTGATGAATAAGTAGGCCATGAAGAAAGAGGTGATGGGAGTAGGTGATAAGCAAAAAAAAAAACATAAAGGGAGAAAAGAAAATGGAAAAAAAAAACAAGGAGAAAAAAATGCAAAAAAAAGGCAAATTGTCAAATAAGAATTTCTTTAAAATGTAGTAAAGAATTAAAGAACACAATGCACAACTTAAAAAAAAAAAAAAAAAAAATTTAATTAAAAAATGTGAAAGGTTTTAATTAATGGAAAAAATAAAAAAAAAAAATTTTTTTAAAAAGTAAAAAAAAAAAAAAAAAAACAATGCAAAACTAAAAAAAAAAAAAAAAAAAAATTTAATCTAAAAATGTGGAAGGTTTTCATTCATGGACAAAATCACACAAAACACAAAATGGGGCCAAGTTTGAGCTTGGACCCTTTTTATTTTTGTTGAAAGGGGGGAGAGAAGCTATTAAAAGTTGAAACCCTAGTTGTTTTAAACCCTAACTTTTAAAAGGATTGTTTAGGAAATTCATGGAATACCTTGCACCCTTTGCAATTTAAAAAAAAAAAAATAGTCTTTTCACACCTGACATGTACTTTAATTTTTTTAAAAACTATATATCAAGGTGAAAATTGGGATTAGGTTTAAACCCAATACCCTACCCATGTATCAAATTCTTTAAACAGAAAGAACTTGGTCAATTCTCATGATGTTCGGTTCTTAGTTTAGTGGGAACCAAGAAATTCGATTTTTAGCCTCTATGAGAAAAATTGATAATCAACAGGATTTAAGGTGAGAATTGGCGTGAAAACGAAGGCAATTCTCATCTGATTCTTGAAAACCACCAAACATTGGTTATTTCACCCATGGCCAAAATTTGAAATACATAGTATTGGTAAAGCCTACTCTCCACCAATAGCAATTGGAATATTTTGAATTCAAACTAGAAGTTGCAAGCTTTGTACGTAACAAAAATGCTTAACATCACCCAAAAATTTAACAATAATTTTGTAATTTCCTCACCAAAACATGTTCACAAAATGGTTTGTGTCCATAATAGTCCACAATCTCATCTTGTCAAGTTTTCAATGGGCACATGTACACAAATGTATGAAATTTGAAGCTTTTGGGCATATGAAGAATATGAGGGAACGAGAATTTTGAAGGTTGGGTGTGGGTGCTTCTCTCAAATTTCTAAAACTTTGAAATCTTATATTCATGATGGACCAACAAAAATAGGCCAATCACCAGAAATGTTAGTTTGAGAAAATTATGAAATGCATGTACAAATGAATGAATGACCATTTACACCTTTTCAAAGCTACACCATATGTTGGCATTCATCCCTATTTAGTTATCAATATCTTATATGAACCATCTTTTACTTAATGGCAAAATGCAATCACATGAAATCTAACACCAAGTTTTATTAATAAGTCAGAATAAGGTTCATGCCCTAGAATTATGTCCAAAGATTGTACAAGTGTTCTCTTTAATTAGATTCCATTGATACCATTATATGCAAGCCTAGAATGCCCCTAATATGGGAATCCATGCCTTGCACATTTAAAACAAACTCACATGCAATTTACTCACAAGGAGATTTATTTCCCATGTAAGTTTGATAATCAAGAAGTTCAATTTAGAAAAAACAATTTCTCCATGTTCACCCGCAATTTAACCTTCATTCAAGGTTCTTAAACTTGATCCTAACTCCAAGCATGGTCAAACATTTATGGACAGAGGGGCCATTAATGCCTTACTTTAAGCACCCATCACATTTGAAGGCAAATATTTGTTGATAAATCAATGTTATTGACAAGATGAAATCCATTTCATTTCAATGCAAAAAGTTACAAAACAAAAGAATTGAGGTGTCATCCTCACTGTCACATGATGTTAATTTGGAGTTAATGAAAATGTTCAACCTTGGAACAATTTGAATCTTCTAAAAATTAAGATTTACAAGATGAAGTTCATTGTTATGTAGGAGATTAGAAAAGGGTGCTATAAGTGGATGTTATGCAAAATCTAGCATCCCTTCAACTTTGCCATTGTTGTTCTTCCCCCACATTCTTTTAAGAACAATAACAACTATAATTCCATAACTACCATGTATATGTTTTGGACAATGTTTTCACGATTCAACACTTCCAACAAACATTTCAATAAAAGTAAGTGTCTCTTCTTAATGCATTTGAAGCAATTCTTGAATTCCTTGAATTTCCTGCAATCAACAACAATGAATACTTGAATCTTGCATTAGTATTGAACTTCATAAACATTACAAGAAAGACAAAATCATACAATAAAAAGGAATGTAGATGTACAATCATAAAAGATGAAAGATGTTCAATGAAAAAACCAAACAAAGGGAAAAAGAAACTTAATCAAGGCTTGAATTTATCATCTATTGAAATGCATGCAAGAAAGTTGAGATAGTTGAATTGGGAATACAAGGAAATCATGGCACTCATCAAGGCAAAATGAGATGATCATATAGCATCAATGGACAAAAATGACACACATGATCAATTTGAAACAATAGTTCTAAATGAAAGAAAGTTCATGTTGCTATGATGATTGTAAGTCTTTCTAAACACATGAGAAATGGACTAGCATGCAAAAGCAAGTGGGGAACAATTTCTAGAAAGTTCAAGATCTTCGAGTACACATTAGGCACTAGTCACAATGGAGACTACTAGATGATAAGCTCCCAAGACAAGGCTACAATGCATTAGCTTCAGTTTTTTCAACAAAAACGTATGTGAGGAATTCTAAAGTTCATAGCAAATCAGCCAATCTTTGATCTACCTCATGTCCACAACCTCATGAAGGATTCAAAAATTATTTTTTCTAGACTACATTTCGAGGATACATTCAATGATACAAATGAGTTAAGGAGAAAAAAAGTTTATGGGTTTGGACCACATTTGAAAATTTTGGCACCAAAAGTTGATCAAAATCTCCAATAGTTACGAACAATATGTGACTGTTAAGTACCTCTTGGAAATTTTCCTATGCACCATATGATGGATGAATAGACAAATCTTGCTTTGTGTTAGATTTTGCTACATTGCTTTAGATCTATTTTAAATGCATGGAGATCTAGATTTATAAAATTTAAGCCAATGGTGACTATTTATTCTTGAATTGGCCCATCATAAGAAAAAACAATCAAGATAGTACAATTCCAAAAGATATATGACATTGTATTCTCTTCCTTATATAGCGTACAAGAATAGAACTTAGCGCAAAATATATGGGATATAAGTGAATAGCTATCAAAGTTACTTTGTGTTTTCCAAACATGCAAGAAACACCTTTGACTAAACATGTCGAACATGCCATCAATTGCTTTAAATAGTTGAAATCAAACTCTTTCCCATATCCCACTCCTCCTACTTATTCATGTTTCTATTAATTAATGTAGGGTGCACCCACAATTGTTTTTTTTTTCTCCTTTTGTAGGAGCCACTTGATTGGCCCACCACCAATATTTTTGGACCATGGGGCACTCCCCCAACATAGGAACCTCAATATGCTTCCCCCCCCCCCACCCCCAAAATAGAAATATGCTTTGTCTAGCTTCCATTTTCCCCTCCCCCCCCAAATTGTGTTTTTTTATTGGGTAATGCCTATGGAGCGAGGCATTCTTGGAATAAGTGCCTACCCAAGGTGGAGCCCACGTGCTTATTTTGTGGCAAGCACTAATTTCGGGAATGCCCCACTCCAAGGGCATTTTTTTTTACACAAAACTCAAGGCAACATGTATTTTTAACAATTGTCGAAATAATTAATTTTTTCGGAAAAAAAGGGCTAAGAGTTAGAGAGGGTCAACAACTCCCCAATCTGAAATATTTCAGAATTTCCTCAATAATCTTTAATAATTATACCAAATTTCATGAATAAGTTTTTGAAGTTATTTTGTGTTTTGAGCTTTGATTTAGGTTCAATTAAATTTTTTTTTTTGACAAATTGCTCGTAATGTTTTTTCCAGCTAGCTTGATTAGGAATTAATTAATGTCAAACATGTGTCATAGGTATGGTAATAGGTAGTCACCACCTTAAATTTTCCTAAGTATCTATCTATATATAGGGCCTACTTCTTTCTTACTACAAATGAATTAGCAAGGTGAAACTTAACCAAATTAATTAACTGGATTGAGGTTCATTCACAATTTGAGTCATAATGCATTTTTTACAAAAAAAAATATTTTGGTTTGTCATCGAGTTGAAAAAATCTTGTTTAGTTCACATCAAAATGATGTTGCAAGAAATAATAATTTACACAATTCAAAAACTATTCTTCAATGTTGCAAGAATAATTACTTTACACAATTCAAAAATTACTCTTCAATCTGTTAGAATATTTTTCATTGGATGAAAGTTACCCACCAATCTGTCCCTCTTCATTATCCCTGTCACTACTGCTGTCCCTGTGCAGGCGCTTTATTTAGGTCTGCTCATAGATAGACCCCTTCTCCCATACATAACAGTCATCCATCCGGTGGATGGTGCGTTGGTGGGTGCTGGTTCAGTCTGGTCCCATTGCAGCAGCAACTGGTCCCGCCACTGCCGGTTCTTCTTCTTGTTCAAGTGGCTGAGGTTTCTAAGGTTTCCCATTTTCAGCAAGCGCTTCATAAATTGTCCATATTGCTCCTGTGCAGTGCAGAGAGAAAGCTGCATCTGAACACTGCTGTTCCTTTCCCTGGAATTCTCATTCCGTCTCTCCCTCATGAGTGCTTCTTTCAATCCTTTTTGTGGCGCTAGTTGCTTGTCCCGTGTGTGTCTCAAAATCAATTTTAACACAAAGTCCTTTCACTTCATGTTTTTGTACCCTGATGTGGAAATTTTCTGGATTGATCTGAGACAGGCTCCACTAGTCTTCTGTTTCTCATTGTAGCTTGGAAGGATTTTTGTCACGTTTTCGAGTCTGTAGTTTTGCAGGTTGATGGGGAGTTTTATTGTGCCAGACTTAGAAATTGCAGAACTTATAATTTCTATTGCTTCTATCTTGAATCTTGTAACATGACTTTATGTATGTATGCCGCCAGCTAGTTTTGATAGACTGGCAGATACTGTTGTTGATTCAAGATCAACAACTTGCCGTCCGTCAGACACCAGAGATCGGATGCAACTACGTTCACAAAGTGAGGACCTGAAATCGGATCAGAAAGAATGCATAGAATCGGTGCGATGACTGGATTTATTTTCTACAAACAGGAACACAGACTCCGCCTGTACTAAAGAAAATAGAAGAAGAAGATGATCCTGGAAATTTTCCTCGGTACTGAATATTCTTGCTCTGGATAACTTTAGAGTCGTAGGCCTCTGTGATGCTCTTCTCAGGACTCGTGACTCTTGAGCCTCTTGCAGCAATGAGACATCATCACAGAGCCTACGATTCTATAGCTAACTACAGCGAGATCGGCATTTCCACGTAACGGCTATTTGGAGTCAATATCGAAGATATTTTGAGATCGTCGACTTCAGCATCTGCAATTCACCGACATCGAGGTAGGACGTAGGACTACTCAAGTTCAGAATCTGCATGTCATCGAAATATTCCCCTGCGATCGAACTCAAATTGTCATGAGTTTTGGTGTCGCAGAATTTTTTTTGAGATCTGAGGAGTAGTCCGGCAAACAAACTTTGAAACATGAGAAATTCTGCATGTAGCACCCTCCGATCCCTGCTTTCTCCTATCGCGCTGTCTCAGAACTTTGTACGACTTGTAGGTTATCGAGGGCCTTACAGGCTTCAAGAGGAAAGAGCGGTCACGGATCAGTTGAAGGAGATTGGGAAGAATACTGGAGGGAAATTTGTGTCTGAAGCGGTGCAGAAGGCATGAATACAACACCCCAACAGATCTGTAGTAATGACGCTCCTCCCCATTGATATATACGACTTCAGCCGCGCCATCTTGACGGCCTTGGTACGCTTTCTCCAGACTGATCTGTGTGCCCCATGCCTTTCAAAGTTTCCATCATGAAAAAGGCAGTCTACACACATGCAGTTTTATCATTTCTGAATGACGCTCATGGTCTTCAATTGGATTGTGTACAAGAGGTCCACAATTGGTGTATGTGGTTGTTTTGCGAATTTTCTGCCTACCATCGCAATCACAGTAGTAGTAGACAACGAGGTTACCATCACAGCTATGGATGGCAACCTCGTTACCAACTTTGGAAGTGCACTAGGGAGATCACAGGCACATGCATGTGATCAGGATTCAGAACCCACCGAAAGTAATGACTCTCAGATAGGCTGCAGTGATACTCTGTCTGAGCTCTACATGCACAGCATATCTTAAAGCCTCATCTGCCAGTACAAAATTTAGAAAACCTGTAGTCTTCTGTCACGAACATTCATGATAGGCCGTATATGTCAGAGTACTAAAACAGCAGGCATGACCTGCAGGTTGCCATTCATTGAAACTTCTCCCAGAAGGTACAGCCAGTTGTAATTAGACCTGCATGTTCTAAGTACATTAAGGTATGGGGTTTATGTGGCAGATTATGTCATTTTCTTGATCACAATATATCATAAAATCTTCAGGTGATGATCATATTCTCAGAAAGACCTAGCTTTTTTCGTTTAGTGTATTGGGACATCCCCTTACAAGACGAAATATTTTGTCCATTTCTAAAGTGAGCTTTACAAAAACCGTAAAGCTCCTTTCCTGTCTTGTCACTGCCACACAGCCGCAGTCTTAACATTTTGTAAAGCCTGTGGCCTCAAGCTATACATACCACATGGGAACTTTGTATTTATGTCATGCCGCTGACAATATTGAGATGCATAGATCTGATTAGCGTCTCTTTTAGAGTATTGGGTGTGTTCTTCAGGTTCAGCAATGAGCATGGAATAAGCATTGGATCTTGGAAGGGCACTGCTCATTAAGTAAGAGCTTCAATCTTGGTAGTTCATCTTGAAGCATAATTGAAACTCTTGAAATTACGTGACCACTTAAAAGGTTTTTTTATACCATTCTGGTACTGGTAGAGGTTTTGGGGAAAATGAAATCCTGGGCCAACACTGGTATGTGAATTTTTTAAAGAATCAGGTACCAGTCTTGTACAAATAATAGAGGGATGTGAATGGGCTATGCAATGGTATCAATATAGGTATTTCTATCGCTATGCCAGCTGATATATGCAATGAGGCACTGGTATCAATATGACACTCAAATGTTCAAGGTCCTCATTAAGGACTGGAGATGCAGGACTTTCATACACATATGTGCCCATTGCTATACAAATATGTATAGATTACAAATGTCTACAACTTAAGAATCAAATTCAATGTGAATTGCAAATTTCATCACACATTTCTTGAATGTAAAAAGTAATGAGTTCAAGCACTCCATAGCACAACACAAAAGGTGCAATGAAGATACATAAGGTGTTAAGTTCCTCAATTTTCACCTTTGAAATGCTAACTTGAAGAATGCCCTGCATGTATGCGTGTGCCAATTGTTACTCCAATTTATACAAATGTTTACATTTTATAGCACTTGAGAATTCTTATGAATCAAACCTAATGTAAAGAATCCAACAATCCCGTGACAAAGGAAGATGCATCAAAGATATAAATCAAGTCTTAAATCCTATGTCCTACCTTTGAAATGACCAACACAAGCCTCCACTACACAGATGTGTTAGTTGCTACTTGTTACTTTGATATGTACTTTGATTTGAAGCCCAATCCTACATGGACTTAAGAACTATATTAGGTGTAGCCTTCAAAAAAATAAACACAAAAAAATGGTAATCAAATCCCAAAAATACCAACTTCCTCAAGCTCATCCTCATAGTCATCAAATAGATCCTCTTTAATAGTGAAGAAGTCATCCATGCCCCCAACAACAAGAAGACAAACAATCCTTGTGTTAACCAATTTTTTAGTATCATCACCAACTTGTTTAAATTCTACACTCACGACCAATAATGCTACAAATTGGTCAATACGTTAGCAATGTTGAATATCTTTTCAATTTCAATTTGTGACCTAGGAATATCCAAAAATGCACAAACCAAGAATGCAACATTAGGAAATTGTTTCTCATGTATTTTCCACCACATGGATTTCACATTCACATCATTGACAACTATGCAATGGTACAATGTTGACTCAATTTTCACCAAAGACAAATTAATTGCTTTGGTTAAAATTGCAACCTCTCCATAAATAATCATCAACATTGGGTACCAAGACTTGATGGTCATACTCCTCCACAACTATCCTTTGTTAAATTTTTGTTTGCATATTCCATTATGCATTAAAGTCTTTTAAATCGAAGGTCCAATTAGAGAGCACACATGTTGTATGCATGAGTAAAGCTTAATGTGTGTGCAAATGCAAAAAGGGCTCCAAAACATTGATGACTTCAAGCCCCATCCTAGCATACATAATTTGCAACTATTTTTAAAATCCCCACATTGTACAAGTCGATCTAATGATGCCCAAGCTTGATAATTTGCACACAATTTGGTACTAATAGAAATAGAAACAAAAAAGGACATTCGACAATAACCACTAATTCTTAGTATGATTTTAAATGTTGTTTCATTATTAGTCCCGAGGTTTTAATCTCTTGCCCAAGTTGAATTTGAAGGCACACAAATTTGCAATTTGAAAGTTTGCCAACTATAGGAGAGATTTATGGCTACAACATATTCCAACATCTTTTGGAACAATGCAACATGGGAACCAAATCTTATTTTGACCAATTTTTTAATTTCCTTGGCCTTAAAACTAGCTCCCACTCTTGCCTTCCTTAGATTTCTTCATCCATATGATGGCCGTATGTAAAGAATTCTAGACTTCCATCAAACTTGCCTCCTTCATCCCAATCCCCACCTTAATTTCATTTATGGGATAGTGACATGCTTTAAACATAAGATGCCCAAAACACGTGCCAATAAATGGTGGTGCAATTTGCAATGTTGCACAAGAAACAACAAATGTCAATGCAACAACAAAAGTGTTTAGATTTGTGCCCTCATCCTTGACATAGGTAATAATTTTGTTTGTTAGTTCATATTTAGCCAAAAATGACTTCACCTATTTTTCCAAAATTGTTCTAGATGTGTTAAGAATTTTAAATCGACCAATTGTAATATAACAAGGTGCCCATTCTTCATTAATGAATTTGATTACCTTGACACAAAGGTATTGAAACCAATTTTGGACATCTAGAGATTAAATGTGGTGGTGGCTATTACACATTGTGCAATCAAGGGGAGCACATATGGCTCCATTGTTTTCACCACCATTGTTAGAATATGTTCTTGGACAAGTTATTTATGGGATGGAAATCTTAGTTTATCACATTGTTGCATTATAAGGTGTCACAACCATGAGTTTTTATAATTAACATTAACATGTACCCTTTAACAATGAATAGGACTAGGTTTTCCATGATTCATCATTGATTTAAGTCATTAAATTTGTAAGGGTTTTGGTTTAAAAAGAATTTGATAATGGTTGTAAATGCCACTACCTTCCTTTTCTTTCCTTTCTACCTCCCAAATACAATAACCATTTTAGCAAGCTTTTGCTCTTTTTACTAAACTAAAATCGTAGCATGTTCATTAACAACATGATTTTTCATGTTAATGATACCATGTGTAAGAGTATAAGAAACAATACCCTTCTTGGACTATGTTGTGTTGTTGCTATTCAATGTTTGACCAAATGGGCAATAAATCACACACTTCATCACTTGGTGGGCTTGGACAATAACAACTACCATTGGATCATTCAACACAAAGAGCGCCCATGCAAATGAAGTTTGCCTATGGGGAAGCCAATCATTTTGATTTTTTTGCAACACTAAAAATTAGATGTTGAACATGTAATAGTTTTAGCTCCCTACCTTGTAGCAACCTCCTCATTTGCATTAATTTTGTGATTTCAAGTTTTTGAATTATGTCTATTGATTGCTGAGTTTAATTGTTGATCACACTTTTGGTTGTAAACTTTTTATTTTCCCCATTAGGTTTTTCATATTCAAAGACATTACAAATGTTAAAATCCATATAGGTTAACAAATGGCAACCCCCAAAACCCTAAACAACTTATTCAGCATAACCCAAATTATAATTCAAGTACATTAAAATTTGGAAGCACAACCGGAAAAGCTTGGAAACATAAGATATGTTTTTTAGAATATCACATAAGGAAATAAAATGAAAGAACAAGAAATCCAACATTGGTTTTTGTGTTGTTAATGTGTAGTTCCAAGATCATGAAGATAGAGGATGACAACAAAATGCAAAGCAATTGAATTCATGATGCCTTTTGAACCCTCCAGAATAAGTATGCCTTGAAAAATAAAATAAATGGTAGTTGTGGATTTTTGATATGTCAAAATCAAACCTCATTTTCAAAAATCCTTTTGAAATTGATTTTTTTTCTCAAATGTTTTGTGCCTAATGACCATGTTTTCAAAATATTTACTTTGGCCTTCATTCATGTGGACTTTATGAGTTTTCTTTTGAGGATTTCCAAATAGCATCCACCATAATAAATGACATTAACAACTTTTGATATAAGTTTTGAATCAGGTTTAAAGAGGTTTCTTAAGTGGATGAACATTTAGTGATCAAAGATTACAATAATGAAATCTTTAAAATTAATAATCATGTGACATGTCCATTTGATCACTTTTTAAAATCTTGTTAAAGACTTGTATAAAATGTCTATCTGCCAAAAATGAACCATTCAACCATGCATTCACTTGAAAATAACTAAAAGAAAAACCATTTTAACTTCAACTACAAAATACAACTTCATATATTCTAACCTAAAATAATATAAAATCAACAATGCAAAAACCCAAAACCCTTGAAAGAGAAAATTGAACAAGCAACAAGTTCACATCTCATGTCTGTTCAAACCTTAAAGCTACTCTTGTCAAACAAATGCAAAAAAATTTACATTGAAAGAGAATTTGAAATTTAACAATTGATATCACAAACTAGAACAATAACGAGGTCACATACATTTAGACCTTAAAAATAATAAAATTTGTTCTAAAAGCAACATTGCAATAACCATCGGAATAGTGAGGATACACCACAACAAACACGCTAGCCACCAAATTAACATGATAATCAAAACTAGAAAAAGCATTTTGATTGTAGTATGTGGATGCACAATTCTAGATATGGATTGAAACTCAAAGGAGGTAAGAGGGAAACAATAACCAATGTATATATCATAAATGTTTCAATGGTAAACAATAAACAATAGCACCAAAGGATGAGCTCACCAACAAAAAACCTTGAAGCATCAAAATTTTCACCTCTTACCATAGGCTCAAACTTGTAGCAAGTAACAGTGATTAATACTAGAGATAAAAGAGGTTCAAGCTTTTTGCTATGAGTATTGAAACTAGTAGCAAAACCATAGTATACTATAAAGTTTTGACAAAAAGAATGCAAAAATGACATTGCACACTTCTTAAAAAACAACCACATTAACAATGAATATGATGCCCTTCAAAGCACATAATCCCAAGGATAAGTAATAGGAAAGAAAGCAATGCCATCCCAAGTGTTCGACAATGGTTCCCCATCAAAAATGGAAATTACCTAAAAAGAACTAAAAGTAACTAACATTTTTGTTTTCTAAATCTACAAATTTAAGAATTCTAATTACTAGGAGTTTAAATCCTATAGCTTAATATCTAGTAGTCAAAATCTTGTAATAAAATTCCTATATTAATTTTCCTTTATTGAAATTCTTATATTAATTTTCCTATAATAAAATTCTTGCACTAATTTTTTCATGTAGTGAAATTCATGTATTACATTATGGTTTAACAATTTCTAATGTATCATGTAGTGATCATCTTTTTTTGTGCAATGGATTATTAAGATCACAATGGACAAAGTATGCAACACTCATATTCATGTTAGTTTTTGTGCAAGACATTAAATTCATGTGAATAGAATGAAAAGCTTTGGAGAGCCATAATGATGTTGGCAATTGCTTCAACTTGTGTCCAACAAATGAACTAAATGTAAACTATATTAACCAAAGTTATAAGCACAAAGTGTTAGGATTATGAATGATTTAGGTTAGAAAAAGTTGATGAACACTTCAAAAGGAAAGGACATGACAACATCACTATAGTAATCTCAATACGCTTCTCCAAAACTAAGGAACCTTACTCCACTTGCCTATTGGGTGGAAATGGAAACAAGTCCATTTTAGTTATTTTGTTTTCGATTCCCACCCCATTTTTGGGTGTTGAAATTTCAAAACCTTATTGTTTATTTTTGGAAAGAAAAGACTTTTTTGTTCCTTAATTTGGTAATTTTTTTCCAAAATAAGAATGTGATGTGTGAAATGATATCTTGTCAAATTTTGCAGTTCCTACTCTAGTGTGGGTAGAAAATGAACTACATGTTACATGCCCCATACAATGACAATGGTATGATGAAAAATTTATTATTCATTTCATGTCATAAATTTACTTTAAAAATATATATCATTTCGAATCTATCAAGGATTTTGTTCCATCAAAGTAGTCTTCAAAAGCTCAAACATATATAATTAATGACTAACATTAACCAATTTTATTAGGCCACTTAACATTTTAGGCATTTAACTTAGGGTAGCTTTAGTAATGACTAATAATATACCACAATATATGTACCAACTTAGACCCTATTGATTATGGGATCACTTAATTATTAAAGAATGGTGTGTTGAATTGTCCAACCTTGCCTTGATATCAAGCAACAAAGGATTATCCGTAGGGCCTAATCAACCCCAAAATTCTCACACCCTAATTTTTTTTATCTCTAATGAACTTTCAATTTGAAACTATGGTGTGAAGCTTCAATATAGCTTTGAAATGAGACACACCAATTTTTTTTCTTCAATGAACTTTCAATTATTTGACACTCAATTTTATTTCCTTTTTTAGAATGATTCTTGTGATATCGATTGTTTGCCTTGCTTGATCATGAATTGAACATTCTCAGTTTTTGCTTGTCTTTACTCTTCCTTCAACACCCTAGACCATTGTGGCCACTTCATGTGCCAAGCTAATGGTATATTCAAGGTTTTTATAATGTCTACATCACCACCCACCTATCTCACCCATGCATGCCTTGCATTTCATGGGTGGTGTTTTTTAGGTTGTTCCTTAAAATTCACCTATGACCACCATGGAACATCTTTCAAAGTTAACCAACAATTAACATGAAACAAAACAAGTTACCTTTAAAATGCCTTTCCTCAAGTAGAAATCTAGTGCATTTTTAAATACATCTTCCAAAGAAACATTGCTCTTGCATTGTGAAACAGATAGTTGATTTTTTTGGTTTTTTCTCCAACCCACAATCTATTGTTCTATCCTTACAACTTTTACTTTTTTCTTTGCCTAATAAACCCAAACCAATATCATGTTTTATTTGATGACTCATGTTTTCATGACTCATCATCAATGGATTACAAAGTGTAGGCTGGGTATTGGGCTCCAAAATCAAAACAAAAAAAAATTGCTTGGTAGGTGGGCCTCATACCTTTCTCCCAACTAACCCAAAAAACGAGATAGCATATTTTAAAAAGTAAGTACACAATTAGTCAACAAACAAACAAAAGGAAATAAGATTTGTCACACTAAAATAAAAAATGATATGGAGCTAAAACCCACATAAATTGTAAATTTGACGAAGGTGATAATAAAAAATTACAAAAAAAAAGGATATTCTTACCTATTCGAGTCCCACCACATTTCCCTTAATGTTTGGTTCCTTGGAGAAAGCAATTATGTCCTATTTTTCGTTTGTATCTTATAGTCTTCTCATTTATTACCATTGTCCCAATACTTTTCATAAGGTTCGATACTTAGTGGATTATTAAGTGAGATGGTTAGCACCATTCACACTAATGGGTGACTACTTATATAGTACCAAAAAGGTCATTGTCAAATATACTAAGGGGCCAGACTTGCCCTAAATAGAAAGAATGAAATAACTGCTTTCCAAATTCCCTAGAATTATAATTCACATGGAAAAAAAGGGTTCTTTACCAAACATCTTACAAGATGCAATGAATAACATCCTATGTTTAGCATTGATATGGTTAACATCTAGTGAATTACAAGTGCACTGTGTTTGCTTGCAAAAATAGTGATTTTGTCAAATCATGTTTGATCACGCTCCATTTGATCTCCATGCTTTGAAATGGCCTCTTTGCTCAACCATTTGGTCAATTCATGTTGAAGTGCTCCACAATCTACTCTCACCATTTGGTCGATTCATGTTGAAGTGGTCCCCAATCTACTTTGAGAATGCATGTGATTTCTATTGATTGCCAATAATTGGGTCTTGCAAAATTACCAATTAAAAAGCTCTAACATAGTTGCCTCTCCTGATTAGAAGAGAAGTTTTTCCCCTTTCACATCTTTGTTGTAGTTGCCATAGGGTCTGTAGTTGTCATCAGAGATGCCTCATATTAGGTTAGATATGAAGCTCAACATATTGCCCCTACTTGAATCCCCAGAAAGAAATAGCCCCAAAGTACGATATACAAGTTCTAGGTGACTATTGCTTCCCCTCTTGTGGCTCCTCAGAACCACTGAAACCATGACCCAACACGTTGCCATTGCAACCCAAGGTTGCTTTTAGACAAACTAAAGTATCCTTACAATTACCCAGACATGATATATGGGCCTCTCATAATATCTATGGTATTTAATGTTGTGCTTTGTAAATTATTTCCCAATCCCCACCCATAAACATGATAATCAGCAATATAAAGTGAGGACCAAACAAATATCATCACATTACAACCATTGTACGCAACCATAATCATTTAGTTTGCAATGACCAATGAAACCCAACATTGCAAACTGAGCTTTAATAAGTGCCTGCACAACACACCCATGGTTGCAGCTGATGTTTGTTTGAAAATTCAAAACTTGTGTACTGAAAAAGACCAACCAGAAAAAACCTTCTGAAAGGCACCAATAGGGACAAACATTGTCAGAGCTCTATACATCTCAATGTGAGAACAAAAGCTGCATCTGGATCTTCCCCAGTGTCATATTTACCTCTTAACACCAGTTTATGCAGCCAGTTGTGGCTGCATACCAATGGGGGCAAATGTTTCATGTAAGTATGAAGAGAACCCTGGACACATTTAGCAAAATCATCTCAAAAGTCCAAACCAACCTCTCAGCATTGGAACTAACAGTAATGCCATCCATTTCATACCCAACTTGAGAACCATTTAGTCTGTTCTGGAGAATTACTGCTAAAATGTTGCATATATATGCTTGCATGTGTTCTGGCAGGGAGCACAGATCCTCTATCCTGAACCATATGATTGACAAGATTGATGGAGTCAGTAATACAACCTTGATTGCAGCTCATAATTCAAAGAATTGCAAAGCCTGACCACTGACATCCAGAAACTGTGCTTATCTCTTAACTGAGGCACAATAGTAGATGAGCATAGTTACCTTTTTCTTGAATTTAGCAGATGTTCCAGGGGATCAAACTATACCTTGTCCAGATCCATTTCAAGTCTATCCAAACAACATCCAATATTTTTGGTTTGTTGAGAGAATCAATTTTGTTGGTTTTTAGTAACAAAGGGACAAAGGCATTTCCAAGAAAGGATGCATGTCTGCACTGCAAGTGGCTGGCCACCATTTCATGGAATGCCCCTGCAGATGTGTCCTACTACTTTTGCATTCATTGGATATGATAGCAATTGTGTCACTTTGCAGTTATGCTTTTGACTGCATGTCAAGTCTTCAAACCATCAAGAGATAGCAATTTGGTCTTCCATGGACATGATGTACTCTTGGGCCTCCAGAAGGTCAGCCACCACTGGCACACCAGTCTCCTTAGCAGTGTGAGCCTCTGGGGTGCTGAAGCGATCTATAAGTAGGGCACGCATGCCCAAGCTCCTGGCAGGTTGGTAGTCCTTGCGGAGATTATCTCCGATGTGCAAAATCTGTTCTGGGCAAATATTACCAGCTGCCTTTACAGCAATCTTGAAAATTTCTGGATCAGGCTTTTCCGCTCCTTCAATGCCTGAGAATACACCAAAATCCCACTCAGAGTCCTGCATGTTCCAGAACCAGTCATTAGTCACTGCCAACAACATGAAGCAACTGATGAGCATAAATCTCAGCTGTTCCCACTGACATCCACATCTCTGGAGGTAACAAAGAGGGATGAAAGAAGTCTTTATCGACATTATTCCCTTCTGTCTTGTGTTGTTCTCATACTCATATTGAGAACAGGCTCTACCCTAATATGCCTAACAAAAACAAGTATTCACAAGAGTACAATTTCACTTACTGTCAAGGAAATGGAATTTGATTGATCAATGTCCATAGCACAGCAGCAGGCTGCCAACTACCAAGACAGCAAGGACAACATCCATGAACTCAAAAGACACCGGTGGAAACCAAGCATCAACAAGGAAATGTAGCAGCAGTGTAACATTCCTCATTGGAGTTCCCTCATACTCATAACCATAGAGACATATGTGAAGGCAAGGTTAGACAGGGCAAGAAGACAGAGAGCAGAAGAGACCTTATTCAGTCCAAGAGTTGGAAGAATGATATCCCGATATCTGTAGGAGGCATTGCTGACAATTCCAACCAGAATGCCCTGCTTCCGCACCCATCGCAGAAATGGTTGAGCATCCGGGTATAGGGTATATGGTGCTGCTGAGCCAAAGATAGAATAGATCCGCCTAAATACTTTATCAAACGATTCCTTGTCATAGTCATAACCTGCCTGTTCCACAAGCCAAACAATCATATTTTATACACCAAAAAGCTCCTTCCCTACTCCAGAAAAATACAGCTGACCTTCATGAAAATGAATTATGTCAACTAACTGTTCCAATGTCAGCTTCTTGGGAGTTAACACAGCTCATGACAGCCTTCACAGTAATCACATCAAAAGGGCAGGACAAATCCAAGGTTGGAAACTGTCGGCCACATGCTGTTCTAAGTTGAAGGGGGAATCAATCCATAGAGGAGATTTTCACCTGAAGAAAGGAATTTCGGACACACATTCGCCACCAATCGACATTTGACAAGTTGGCCGTCTTCCCGAAGCAAGGATACTTGGTGGCCATTTCCTTGTACGCAAGCTTGAAGCCCATGTGCATCCGATCGTAGTCTGGGCACGGCAGCCCCACTGCCTTAGCCGCCATACAGTAGTAATCCCCCAACACACCTTTGTACCCCATCAGCGTTCCCGTGACATCCACCGTAACACAGCGAAGGGGAAGCTGCTGCAACGGTGCCATATTCCCTGCGCCTTTGAGTACTACAGTCTTCGCAGCATTTGCCATCGCCATTGCTTCTTCTTCTTCTCTTCTCGCCTAATAACCTAGAACGCGGTCAGCCCTGAATACTTTCAAATTCCTAACTTCAGTGCAACCCTAAACTTTGGAACTCTTATAATACAACAACATCCCTAATTGCTCTTGCAAAGTTCGAACTTGCAGTCGCTAAAACTAAGAGAATTATTTGAGCAGTACGATACAAAACTATGAGGAATAAGGCGCCCTCGCCCGCTCCCCCCAATAAAACACAAAAACAAACCAAAAAAACCCCCACAGAAAAAACGATCTGGACAGTCTCCCACTGTAAGATCTTCAAAGAACGATACTAATAAGAAGAAAACAAAAGGAAGAAATGCATCATGACTGCTGCACAAGCTGTGCTCTCAGACAATATGCATCTGGGAATCAAGAGGCTACAAAAAACTTTACTCCGAAGAGAACAAAATGGTCTGCACACAGACACTCTCCAACAAAATGCAAGTAAAGCCTCAGATGAAATTGTGATCCGTTTCTATTTATAAATTTTTAAGAAAAATACCAAATCGGAGCCGAGAAATGCTTCATCCTTTCCTACAACCTTCGCAGAATTTGGAGCGCGTGAGATCATGTTGGACCTAATTATTAATGAGTGGATTTGTGGGGGTGGGGACGTCCGAACTCGGGATGACTGAAGAGAGGAAGCCAAGCAATGGCATCTCAGCATTGCTAAAACACTCTAAAGCTTAGTCAGCATTGCTTCTTCGCCTTTACTTGATCCTGAAACTGTAGCATTACGTTAACCACAACTGAGTTACCAAGGTTCCACCATGGTTGGTAACGTATCCTGCAAAATCCCTCAATACTTCCCACCTCACTCTACCTAGATAATTTAGCCTACTTTCTACCTAGATAAATGCCTAGGCAAGGGACGTAAAAGCACTGAAAAAGTAGGTACTCAACTCAAAAGGGGTACTAAACCCTAGTACAAGTAGTAATTGGGAAATTTTGAAATTCAGTAGATCTCTCCATCTTTCATCCTTGTGAGCAAAACCTCTCATTTTTTTCATCCTTACTTTTCATCTTGGGCCCATGGACTATGGCTTTACTGAAATTCAGGAAACCCTCAACTCCCACCTTGGGGTCCCTTATTTAAGTAAAGCCCCTAGTCTTAATGCTTTATCCTACACTAAAAGTACCTACACATTTAATATTATACTATGAAACAGGCCCAATGGGGCCTATTCAACCTACAAGCATGGTAATGGGTTCTACTAGGGCCTATTCCGCCTAGGAATGTGGCCAGTGCAGTAGGGTGCACTGTAGTTTTGTTGCATGGTCTGGGTTCAACTAGGGCCTATACCAAATTGTAACTAGTTGTTCTCACCATGGAAACATCAGGTGTGTGCATCCTTCATCCTCAATGCTTTCTAAAAGGCAATTGATTGTACTAAAAGTAGCACATGGTTAAAATTATTTTAATTGGAAAACAATTAAAATACTACTGAATTAGGACAATGCAACTTGTTGCATTTTTTAAAAATAATGTTACATTTTAATGTCATATATAGAGTATGGGAAAAGGGTCTATCAACAAACCCTTATTCTGCATAAAGTGTCATTGTGACAATAACATTGTAAAAGGACAGCATTGCAGTGGTGGAAACAATGAGAAAAAACATGCTATTGGGTTATTTTCAAATCCAATTGATTTTACTCTAACAAGTTAAAGAATACCTTTAACATAAGTTTTTTTATTGCGAAATCACTTCAATGTCAGCAAACAAGATTTTTTCAGCCTAGTGAGACAAAAATATGCTGCCAAAAAAATGTGTCAATACTTTACATACATGGAAGACAATGTAAGTAGATGCATGTTAATGGTTAATACAAGCTATAGGGCAAGGGTGAACTAGCAGCACTTTGGTACCTTTACCTTTTTTGAGTGAGGCCTCTTAGTGGCCATATTAAGCCCAAAGTATGTTGGAATTGACCTCAGAGAACATGATTTAGGCAAAGCATGGGATATTTGTAATATGTAGAAGTAATTTAAATAGATTTTGGGACTTTTTGTTTTTAACCAAGGCACCAACATGGGTGCTGGTTCACCCAAGGTCATAGGCTAACCATGGTGGTTAGCAATTCGGCAGGAATACAATGAAAACTAAACTGTGGGGATGACTCATGGGCAATACAACCATATTTTCATATCCTCTGGGTCTCCATCATTCATTGCAAAGAATTCATCCCCTTTAGATTGAAATGGATGAATGTTACATGCAGAATGAAACTCCAACAATTACACAGCCAGGCAAATGTAGTACCCATGAACAGACTCTCAGGAACTGTTACAGGTTAAATTATGTAACCAGATTCAATCCCTGTTTGCTTGGGTGTAAGCCAGTTATCTCAACCATCTAGACTTGCAAGATTGTGCCAGGGTTACTGGCAAAATACATAGGGTAAAGGCACTGGACTTGAGAGTACTTTGAAAGCCCACAAAGGGCAACCCTGAACTACCCAGGCATCCTTCTAGCCTAACAAGATAGACTATTTGTTCCTTTGACCCTTTGTGACACCCCCTTTGGTTTTTGCGCTTCTGACTCGAACTTGAGTCATCTCTGTTTGTTGGGCCCTGCATCCATAAGGATAGGGACTATGGCTTGGGATCCAACTTTTGGAGGTTTTATCTTATTAGAACCAGTCTCACATTAAGAGAATCGGTTTCTTTGGTGAAAATGTTTAGACTGTTTAGATTTGAACGGATTGTTCTGGTGTTCACAGTGTGGACACAGCAGGTAGATGTGTAATATTGGCAGGCCCAGCGTGTTTGTGATGCCTTTTCTTCCTTTCCCCCTGTGTTTGTGATGCCTTTTCTTCCTTTCCCCCTGTGCTAAGTGCCCTGTTTATAGAGACTTTACGAGAGTTTCATCACATCTAGACTATTACAAACACTCAAAGGGGATGGGGTTTAATTGACTATTAAATAATAGTGGATTGAAACACGAGGATTGCTGTACCAAACAATGTGCACAAATACGCATGAAAAAATCATGAGGGTGAAAAGTACACAGCTAGTAATTGGACATGAAAACAATACAGCTTTTTGTGTCTGATGCTGAATCAATATCAGACCACCATATCTTGTAATTGGTACGGGAACCAGGATCAATGATCACAGATCACATGGGTCTCACAAAGATCAAATGAAAAGCACCCAAGGATAGAAAACTAGATCGCATGAGTCTCACAAGGACTAAAGGAAAAGCACCCAAAGATTAAAAAAACTTTTAGCTTAATATTTAGTTTTTTTGGAAGAGAAAGGGCATAGGGTAGACTGGCCAGTGACTGAACACTTAAGTGCTCAGGGAAGGCCAGATTCAAAGGGAGGGCTTAATTGTTTATGGTGTGCAAACAAAACTTGAACCCCTCCTCTTGAGGTATCTGACACACTAGTAATCATTGAAAACAGATTAGAAATGAGAAACTTATGGCCCCCCAAAATAAAGGGAGTCAAGAACTAAGAAAACATACCATCGAACACTACCAAACTCGGTTTCTAAACATTCCACAAAAAATATTATGTTGCTTTATTGCTATTAGAGTTCAAAGATGATTTGTAGAACTTCAGGTGATGTTCCTGTAACATTTTAAATCATTTGAAATGAATAAGAAATTTATGAGGTTTGAAAATAGGAGGGCCCCAAAGAGAGGGAAAAAAAAAGCATTTCATAAATTGTAAAGCTTATTTTTTTCTTGTTATTTTTTCATTACTTCTTTTGCATTGCACTTCAAAAATGATTTCTAAAGCTTCAGGTAATGCACTCATAACCTATTAAATCGCTCAAAATGAAACACATATAATGAAGATATAAATAAGTGTTTGGTCATAAGTGATGGGTCCATTTATCCTAATTTATCTAATGTAGCAGCTTGAGGGCAGAAGAAGTAGAACATGCTTACAAGAAAAACAAAAACTGATGTAAGAAAAGGGAATCCTGGGGTTTTAATAAGAGAGTACAAATGGAACAAGACCGTGTCAGCCGCGACTAGGGAAGCAAGGCAGAAAAGTTGGGCGTGGAAACATAAGGCAGGAAGAAGACAATAATTAGTCCCTTCCAACTCAACAAGTTCAAAAAAACCTCAAAGATCTTTTCACATCACCTACATTTTTTCTTTTTTCTTTTTTTTTTGTGGGACAAAAAAGGACGAAATCCATTCCAAAGCAAACGCAAGATATTGTGTACATTTTTCAAATGTGTGAACTCTAGCAACGAGATGAGTTGCTAAAGGTAAAAGTTGTAAGTAAATAATAATGTGATCTAGGGGTAGAAGGATGAGAAAATATGAAAATAAATAATTTAATTTATGAGCTTTATTTTACAACATAAGCTTGCACTTATATAAATAATTTAGTTAATTATTTTGAGTTAAACATAGTTAGAAATTAATTGCGTGAATTTGACTAGATCCTAGGTAAGAAATTTTTAAACAAATGAATGATTTATTAATTTAAAAAATTTAAATAACATGTGACACAATATTAATGACTTGTAGTTGTTGGATCAGAATATTTAATAAATGTACATGAATGGAGATAATAATTTATTCATTCCTCCTTTCAAGTAGATAAGGGGTTATATGAATGGAGCTTTGAACTTTTAAATATTCTCCTTTTCATAGTTCCTTGTTATTACTTCGTGTTAATACTTGGTTTAAGCTTTTTGTGAAACAAACTTGAGTCGCAATATATTTATGTGCCCTGTCAATTATGAAAATGTTTATAGTAACAAATGTACAATTTTTTATTAATGATTTTCATGAAACAAAGTTCTTAAACATGTGGATGATTTTAACTCAAAGTTATGTAAGTTTTATTTCTTGTATTTTTCAAATGTTTTGTTTGATGTATGAGTGTTGGGTGAGGTTTTTAATTGTGCAACTTACTTATGTGATAATAAGGACTTAATTCAAAATTAACCCTCATAAGCCCAAACTTTTTCCAGGATGTAAAACCACCAAACCACTTCCTTGGTCGGAAGTCTTGTGACAAATAATTGACAACCTATTTAACATCATTTTTCACATTGAAGAGTCTTTTGTCTTAAAGAAGAAGTTCAATTCAGGCCACATGTACAATCTAATACCAAGAACTCTTCAACCTATCCCTCCTAACTCAGCCTTGGAGGAGTTCAACAAAAGTAAGTGGATAAATAGTCTTTCTTCATGACAATGGACACCAAAAAAAAAAGATTCATGTTGATGAATAAATTTACTATTACAAATACTAATAGTCATTATATAGAAGGGAAGTTCCACAAATATATATATAAGAGCATTTCCACCCCAAAAGTGTAAACAACTCCTTTAATTTTAAATAGAATAGTGTTTAATGATCACTGTCCCCACCCATAAACGTCATAAAAGTCCCTTTAAACACTCGAAGACCATTTATGTCTTTACATTTAGATGAGTAATAGTCACTATCAAAATCCATACTAGAAAAAAGACTTTGAAGGGGTTAAAATGACCACTGCAAAATGGACATCAATATAGGAGCGCCGCAGGATTTAATGAAAAGGGGCGTTTGCAGGTGTGGGGTGGAGATGCCCTAAGAGGACTATTTTTTGAACCCTGCACATCTTTGAATTTATTAGATAAGTTAGATGAATTTTGAACCCATATATATAATAATTGTCATCCAAAATGGATAACTATTAATTTATGTATAATGGTTATGATGGCATGTGACATGGATGGGAGGAAAGTAAATCAAATTCACAAAATTCTCACCATATTCATTTTAAGTTGAAGATGTAAAAAAACACAAAGTTTTTATCCCCAAAATGGATGAACATTTTAGACTATTAACGGGCATTGTAATGTGTAGGCTTCAAAATATGATATTCATGATAAACTTGGATGGAGGAAATTAATCAAAAAGTCAATATATGTCTAAGTGTTTATAGAGGTTGTGAAGGGACCTCATCATATAAGTACGATTTATGTGATGCAGCTTGTAATGCAATAAAGACAAATGGAAGTTTTAAAGGTGTAGCAATTGAAGTAGGTTTTTTTGGACTTGATGAGTGATCCCCCATAAGGTGAAACTTTTAGGAGTGTTTTGAATGTTGCCCACATGAAAATGAAACCTCAAGCATTGACCTCATCTCAAGACACGGACCTCCAAACCCCATTAAGGGGTTACACAAAAGAACAATATTTAAGTCGAGACACTTGAATTTCCTTGTTGCTACTTGTTTATAGTCATTAGTGTAGGGTAAAGCTTTAGGATGGGCATTCTCAAATAAAGGGGCCAAGGTGAGGCGACAGTCAAGTCCAGCCCTGCATTTTGGGAATGTCCCTCACCCATGGGCTTTATCTATGGTATGGCACCAGACAAAATTTATTAGTGAACCAAACCTACATAGATCACACAAGGTGGAGGAGTGGAGGTATGAGTGGAGGGATCTTATGCCTACTCCTCAATAGTGGAAGGGAAATTATGTCTATTTACATAGGTGTAAGAACCTTCCCACTATTGAGGAATAGGGATAATATCCCTTTCATTTTGTAGGAGAGAAATTGATGGACATAAGGTGCCCTCCAAATACACTACAGATTTTCTCTGAGTGCTTCACCTTATTGGACGATTTCAAGTTACTCTTAGAGACAGCCCCATGGCTACACCTGCTGAGTTGTTGCGCCTTTGATTCCTTGCCTCCAACTACTGGTGGACTTAAGGAGGGCAATGCCACACGTATACCAAATACAACCCAGGAGTAGAAAAGGAGGATACAGATTTGTTTTTGGGGGGTTGTTGTGGTTGGTATAGGAGCAGGAATAGAGGAGATGCATTTGACAAGGGGAGAGATAATGTGAAGAGACTAGTTTTGGAGGTGGAGCTAGGAAGGTAGGAGCTTTTGGAGGTGTTGATAGTTGTAAAGCTAGGAAGTGTGGCAATGCATGACTGAAAGGAGGCTAATACTAAGAAGTAGTTAGGAACAATCTTGGGAGTATTGGACCTCCAAGCAATGTATTATTTCTTGTTCTTGAAGATGTAAAGACTGTGTGTGCAAAGATTTGTTGGATTGTATGAAAATTGATGTTGAAGGTGGAAGGTGTATGACTAGATTAGGGTTGAAGTTGGTTAAATGAATGAAGAGAGGACTTGGTAGAGAAATAGAGATTCGTTGTCTACAACAGCCAAGAGAAAGGAAACTATATTTTAAAAACCTAAAGAAAACAAATAATTAGAAGAAGAAGTAGGGTTGTGGTTTGGAACAGACAAGAAAATGAACTATAACTAAAAGAAAGGGAAAAGAGTTGATAGAAGAGGGGAAGGGATTGCCTTGAAATTAGTGGGAATCTATTGAGACAAAATTAAAGATTAAGGGGAGTAGAAGTTGACTGATAAAATGTGATTTTTCCCTTTAACAATATCCAAGGGGGTGAAGGGAAAGGACCCAAGTAAAGGTGTTAATGACACGCTAACTTTGAACTTTAATAGTAATGTTTTTGGTAGTTATACCAAAGGTGAATCAAGCTATCAAATTAATCAGTTATCAAACTATGGGAAAAATCTTGGTTTACAACAAAACCAATATTCTTGTTCACTCCAGCAAAATCATGCATGTGATTCATACCAATCAAGAAATAACACATATTAGCCTAGGTTCAAAGCAAGGTGACCAAATTAGCCTAGGCACAATGTTTGGTGTGATTGGTGTCTTGAAGAAGGCCATTTGGAATGTGAATGTGAGATCAAAGCCATGGTGGATCATGTGAAGACTTCAAATTTCATTATCAAGAAAAATAAAAAAAGGTGTCAAGATGGCAAGTTTATATTAGTGAGGAGAATTCAGAGACCTTAAAACTCAACAATGAAAATGGAGGCATTGATTTGAGTTTTGGGCTAGACATTGAACCATGCACTATTGAGGAGAATGTCACACCATTATAAGAACAAAACTCAATGAATCATCTTAACTCATTTGAAGCTTGTCTTTTAAAATTGAATCTAGTTGAATTTTCATCATTTCAATGTGTCTAGTATCTTGATTTTGGTGTGACACATCACATCACTAGCAATCAATCTATTTTTTCAAGTTTTGATCAAAAGTTCAAATGTGAAATCAACAAGAGGACATGACCATGATTTTGTTGGAATCAATAACGTTGATTTATAGTTCCCCAATGGTGATGTCAAAACCATCCCACATGTTATTTACTCCCCATCAATTAGGAAGATTTTTTTATATGTCGGAAATATAGTAAATCAACATCATAGTTTGGAATTTTTTTTGAAGGTTACTTCATTAAAAATCATTTCACAAAAGAAGTGATTACCTATGCACCTCAAGAGGATGCTCACAATTTGTTGGGCATAAATTAGCCTAACCCAATTTTGATTAAGAAAATCAAGTTAGATAAGGAAGTTTTGGGGTTAACCTTAAGTCTAAAGGATTAGATTAAAACATATGTCCTTATCCCAATAAGGTTTGAAAGGGTGGCCTGGTTAAAATAAAGGGGAGAGTAGGTTGGTCGGATTAAAATAAGGTCAATTTCTTTTATCCTTATCCAAGATTGGTTAACCTTGCTAAATAAGGGGGTACAGACAAGGTGAAGGATGTTTAATTTCCTAGAAGCTTCTAGCAATTATGGTTAAGGCATGAGAATACTAGTGGTGTCTCCATGAAGCTAAAAAGGAGGGAACTAATGCTGACTTCTTTTTTTCTTCCTAAATGATGAATGGGGTGTAAGGGGTTGTGAGTAAGAGGGAGTGATGGTGATGGTTGTAAGGAAAGATAAGGGATCTTGGTGTATCATGAAAGGGTGAGGTAGGTGAAAGTGGGAGGCTATTACATCATGAAATAACTAGCTTTTCAAAGGGGTGATCAAATCAAAACTCATTTGGGTGAATGGAGGCAAGATCTTCAAAAGATGGTAGTTGTGGCAAAAAGTGGAGGTGGAAACACATTAGCATGGGGATTGGGGGGTGGAAGCTAGGAAAAGGTACGTAAATTGTTATTGAAGTTAGGAATCAGGATTAAAAAAAGGATGGTGTTATGGTTGTGAGTTGTTGGCCTTGAAGCAATGTAAGCGATGTTCTACCCTTTGGTGAAAACATGAAAATCAATGAACTAAAGACAAGTGGACCCATCAAAAGTGAGGTGTTGACACACCCCCAAGCTCCTTGATGGATTCAGTTACAAGTCCAAAAAAGAAGACAATAGAAGGAGAAAGAATTGGGGCACTCCTTGGCTTGCAACATTTTGAAGGTAGAAAGGTGTGCTGGAGCTCCAGGATGGGACTAGGAAAATTAACAAAAAAATCACTTACTCACACAAACCAAAACCAAATAATAGGTTGATTAGTGCGTAGCTGGAACACCTTTGGTGCACAGACAAACCATAGGCAAACACAGACTCACAAGACTCATCATGGCCCGAACTTGGGGGAAGTCACCGCTTTCCCCCTTATAATACACTTTGTGCCTAGCCACGGGACTAGCACCCAAATGTCATTTTGTCCCGGGACTCCAAAATGAGAATCCCAAATTCCCAAAGTTGGGATTCCCGTGATTTTGGGGCCCATAACTTTGTGTGTAGATCTCCAATTGAAGTGAGGTCTAAAGTGAAATGTAGCCCTCGTTGAAAGCTTTCCAATAGTATGTGGCACGCCACTTGCACACAAGGAAATCGGGGTAATCCCCGACTTTTAATGGTTGGGAGTCAAATTGTCAATTTGACTCCCGACCTTTCTTTTGGCCATAACTTGTATTTTAAGTGTCCAAATGGGTCATGCAAACCCATTTTCGACATTTACATTCCAAGAACGTTCCAATGATATAAGGAACTTTTCAATCCAATGAGTTTTGGCCCTTGCAATCGCCCTCTGAAAATTTGGGAATCCATTGGGACTCCAACTCCCAAAGTGAGAGTTCATTTGGGAATGTGAGGGTTCATTCCCTCACACTCTCTTGCACTCTTGGGAGCATGAAATGTGACTCCCAAGCTCACTCTTGGCTCGCACCTTTGCAAGCCCTTGCCTTGGTTGCAAGCCCAAGGCTAGGGTTGTGACAGGTGTGAAAGGCTAGTTGGGGTGAATAAGAAATTTTAAAGGTGTATATAATGGAAGAGGTAGAAGTTGTAATAATGAGAAGCAATACAAAGGCCAAGTTAAAAGGTAATTAAAACAAGTAGTGGGGAGAATTCGTATGTAAAACATTACCTTGTAACCTCTTTCTTTTGAAGATGTGAAAGTTGTTGTGCACCAAGACTTGTTGGAATTCATGAGTAATGTTACTTGTATGAATGTGCTCTAGGTAGGTTTGTAGTTGATCAAATGCAAGAAAACACAATGAAATAGAAGGAAGTAAGACATTTATTTACAACAGATAGGAAAAAGAAATTATAGCTAATAACCAAGAAAGGCCATTGTTAAAAGAAATAAGGGTGTGGAAATTAAGTAACCAGTTGTAATTCACGGTTGGTGATGCTTGCATACATATGCATAGGTTAAGGTTGTAGCTGGGTAAGGAAAAGGAACAAAAGGTGGTAATAAGAACCATGATAATTATCTGTAGCAAATAGAAGGAATAGGTTTATGGATTCAAGGTAATCAATTGTGATTCTTCCTTTTGATCATCTCAAAGCGGGTAGGGGGAATGGCCCAAGTGAAGGTGTTAGGTAGGTGTTTGCATTACAAGGAAAAACACTAGCTATAGCCAAAATAAATTCAATGATAGTGGCAAAACTAACAAAGAATGACATTTAACATCATCAATAAGCCACTTCAATTATGATGGGATGCATTGAATGATTCAAGCAAAAATAGTTGTAGGTGTGCCATTTTTACACTTATCAAGGACACCGTGCATTAGTTATTTCCAAAGGAAATTAGCCAGGAGCAAAATACCTAAGGTCTTTTAATCTTCTATTTCAAAACCATTGGCATTGGTGCACACTAATATCTATGGTCCATTTAAGCTCCCATTTCTTGGTGGTTCATGATATTTGATTAGCTTTGTTGATGATTTTTTTGTCGGATTTGGGTCTTTTTTTTTACTAGGAAAGACTAAACACTTGATAAATTCAAAATCTTCCAACATGAAGTGGAACATGTGTCCAAGAAAAAAATTATAGTATTTTGATTAAATAATGATGGTAAATTTATATCATGGGAATTTTCAAGTTATTGTGAAAGTGAAGAATTAATCAACAATTGATAGTGTCATACACACCTCAACAAAATAACATTGTTGAATGATGAACTCAATCATTATTGGATATTACGAGATGTTTCCTCATGGATAAAAACTTGTTATAGTATTTGTGGGGTGAAACAATTCCATGCCACAACAATCATTTTGAATTTGCACTCCACCAAATCTCATCCTGACAAGACTCCTAAAGATCTTTTCACTAGTCACAAGCCATCAGTTGCAAAACTACAAGTTTTTAGTTCAACTATCTTTGTCCACCAACATCCACCAAACATAGGTAAACTTGAGAATTGCTGTTGGGACTGTCCAAAGCTTGATTAAATGAACCTTGTGATGGGCCAACCAAAGATGTTCATCACAAAAGAAAAAAAATTGGACTTTGGGGTTCCCATAACAATTGATATGAGTCACAATATATTACCAATCTACATCAATATATATGCGAAATAAGGCGTTTATTGCTAACCAAGGTGGGAGCTACTTTATTTTTTGTAATTATAGATTTTCAATGTTGTACACTTCAACCTCAAGGGGGATACTAAATAGTGGTTTCCAGCTCCTAGCCAAAGGCATGATATCCCAATCAGAGAGTAAATCTCCCTCCCACCTACTGAGAGGGAAATTATGACTAATAAAGCCCGCATGTTTAAAGCTTAAACAAACTGGCCAGGTCTTTACATGTAGTGTAAAGTCCTAGGGTGGTGAGGGCATTCTCAAAAGAAGGGGCCTAGGATGAGGTGATAGCCAAGTCTGCCCCCACATTTTGGGAATGCACCCCACCCATGGGCTTTACCTACGGTAAAGCACAAGGCAAAATTTATCATGAACCAAACCTATGTAGATCACGAGCCGTATGAACCTTTGTAAGTTTTCAATAATTCTCTATCTTCATGTTTTGTGACCATGTGATGCTATTTTTTAATGTTTCATTCCATGTTATTGTTACAATTGTTTTTCAACACTGATCATGTGTTTGGCCTATCACCTTAAACATTGCTAGTCTATCTTATATAAAAGAATCGGTGTGTGTCAGTCCGTCCGTCCGATATATATCCTATTGGCTGGAAAACTCAGGGTAATGGGTATCACTCAGTGTCAGGAAAAATCACTCAGTGTCTGGTTTGTTTGTGAGGAAAACAGGGTCCCTCAGTGCAATGGGTAAACTCTTGGGTGGGTTGTGAGAACTTTCGGTGAGAGGAAA
>Ga0116229_10002008_pt1 | contig 32564 bp, 35 predicted proteins | sample S1TSphgellanicum_3_FD_87313 | JGI IMG/M metagenome (GOLD analysis project Ga0116229, IMG submission 87313) | Host-associated microbial communities from peat moss isolated from Minnesota, USA - S1T2_Fc - Sphagnum magellanicum MG | ecosystem: Host-associated > Plants > Peat moss > Unclassified...
AAAATGTTAAATCTGAACTCAGACACCCTGATTTAGTCTTAGCATGGGATATTTGTAATGTTTAGAAATAATTTAAATGGACTAGCTTGGGTTCACCCAAAGGCTCTCAAGTCACTGTGCCCTCGTTGGCTGATGGAATATCATTGAAACTACTTAATAGCAAGATGGGAATTTGAAAAAGTTTCTCAGAGTCCACAATTTTTTTATAAAAATAATCAAGGCATTGAGGCTAGTGTAGCCCTGTTATTGGGGAATTGTTTTAAAATAAATATGTTGGGTACTAATAGAGGGCACAATGACAGGCTATTGCAACCTACATGCCGGTTCTCACTAGCAGCAATATTTATTTTGGGGGAAAAAAAAAGGTGAGCTAAAGTTGCACAAGAAGTCCAAGACCATATAATTCACAGGGCTCTTGTGAAAATCCCCTCCGATCTCATTTGTATCATTAAATCCATCATAGACATGTCTGTGGACATCAGGTGCAGAAAGCGTCCAGGTGCTGAAGAATACTTATGTATGCCAGTGATTTTGCAGCTGCTGGTGGCTTGTTTATTCCCCCCCCCATGTAGTAGGCTAAGTAGTATTCAGTTTTCTGGGCAGCTTGGTCTACAACGTTAGAGAACAACAGTCTGTTAAGATCCTGTAAAGAATCCAACTGTTCCAAATTAGTACTGTTCTTTTTTCCAAGTCTCATACTGTGACTAGCAATCATTCACTGTGTTTGTAGTTGCTGGAAACAACAGGCTATGTGAAATTTTCGAAGTCCTTACCTCCTCTTAATAGGTAATGACTAGGTAATATTGCAGAGGAAGAGTGTAATATCATCATCCGCTCTGTCTCTGTCCACTCTCTCTAGTGACCCAAGCTGACAACGTTTAGGTTAGTGCTGCAGGAGGAGTATTACTCTACTTGAGAGAGAGACAGACATAGTCAATAAAAGACAGCGATAGGCCTACCTCCACTCCAGGTCCCAGAAGGGACCAACTAGTTAACTATATTGTTAGCTCAGAAGAGAAGACTACATGGGGTGTATTTTGGGAGCATGGGAAAGTTGAGATTACTTGGTCATGTGACAGGTTCTATTTTAGGAGTCCCCCTTAAGTGAGTGTTTTTTGGTGGACCAATCAAAGAGGTATATCACCAAAAGAAAAAGAAAAAAGATGTTTCCACCAATTATTATTTCATGCTTGTATTAATTAATGAGAGGGCATACTTACAATTTTGTTTTTTGCCTATCTGAGAAGGAGACATTTAATTGACCCATCGCCAATATTTTTGAAACATGCGGCACTTACCGAAATAGAACCTTAAGTATGCTTCTTTCTCCAAAATATCATAGTATCGGAATGGATTCAGAAACAAACTGCCGAATAATTAATTAAATCTCAAATCTAAACTGCAGCGGTGGGTTTTTCAATTCTGAAATTTTTGACAGATAATGTTCATACAAAAATAATAAACATGATTTTGTTGTCTTTGTGGAACAGTCTAAGTGTGTCTAGATAGTCACATTCTTCTGTTCAAGGATTGGGAGGTCTGAAGTTCCCACAGACAGTCCAATACTTCAAATCTTAATTTTAATAATAATTTTAATTTCAAATCCACACTTAAATACTTCAGAATTTAATTTTATAATAATTATTAAAAACTCGGCGCACATAATAAATAATTCAATACATGCCGAAACCATCCATGTAGTAAAAGCAGGCTTTGTTGAGCCCTCATTCCTTCTTAGCCCACTTTGTTCCACTGTATCACCCCTTATACCATTTATATACATGGCAGTTGAACCACAGCCAAACTACATGGGATAAAAAATGAAATGCTATTAGAAACAATTTGGAAACATCTTAGGAAACACTTTGGGAACCCTTGGTGAACTCGATGAGAACACAACAGACAAAAAACGAAAAATTCCCCCTCTCCCCCTCCTTAAACTGAAAAGAAAAAAATTAAGCCTCTCCAGCATTCTAATTGGTTGCATGAAATTTCCATTTCCAAAATGGTTCATCACCATTTTCAACCTAGACTAATAACCCCCATTATAAAGGGGGGTTCTTCTTGGAATTTTATTTTCTTTAATCTCACATTTTTTCTTCTAGGACTGGAGAAAGAACCACTTGTTTCTATTCAAATATCTAAAACTTAGTTTTATTGGCTCTGGAAGGCAGAAGTGAAGCCCATATTCAGAACTTATAACAATTAGGGACCTTGCTTCACGAAACTGAAATTGTAATGTTCTCCCCTGGTAGAACCTTACTTTAGTTATCTTTTCAAACAAAATAATACTTAAGAATTAAATGAATAAACCAAATAAATAGTACACAATATATGACTACCCTCAGACCCATGAAAATTACAATCAGGGAAAATTAAACTCTTTAATACTTGGAATGCTAAAAGTTTGGCCTGACTCCAAGGTTTGCAAGTTCCATCTTAGGCAAATGTGATGTGAACCATTTTTGTCACCTACCAAGATGTTGAGGTTCTTGCCTAAACAAACGTTAAATGGGCAACATTCAATCCATAAGGTTGCAGGATTGTAAGAAGCCTATGTCATCTCCAACATTTGGAGCTTCTTCCCTAAACAAAGGAAAGCTGGACCCCACTTGTGAAAAGTATGTTGTACAATTCCCGGAGAATCCGAGAAGAGCAGGCAACCCTAATTTATATGCGAAAGCTGAAGACTGCTTCGTGCAGTTGTCGAGGAAATGCCTTCTTACCTTTTTAGTTACACAATTCAAAAGTTTAGAGTTGTGTAACTAAAACTTTCGGATTGTGTAACTAAAAAGGGGCAATTCCTCGGCAACTGCATGAAGCAGTCTTCAGCTTTCGCATATAAATTAAGGTTGCATGCTCCTCTCTCACTGTGTATTCTTCTTCTCCTGATTCTCCATGTCCAAATTACAAGGAGTGATTTACATTGGTGCCTATTGCAAGGTCTAGAGTTTAGCTGGGATTGTTCTGCCCCAGGTTAAAAGAACAGATGCAGCTGGAAGCACTAGCAACACTTTTAATCAGTTTTAAAGAATCCCCCAATGCTCCATTAGCAAGCTGGGAGATTTGTCTCACAAAGACCTGACTACACACACTCTGCTGCTCCGCACCATCCTCAACTCTCTTTGCTGCTACTTTCCTGCACAACACCTTATCTTGAAGACTCAATTATCACCTCAAAGTGATGCAATTTTTTTTATCAATTGAGATGATTTTCCATAGTTTTTTTTTTGGAAAGTTTGATTGTTGAGTTGATTTCCAATAGCTTTTGTTTTGAAAGTCTAATTATTGATGTTCTTTTCTTTCCATTTTCTTGGGGTGCAGGGACATATTGTGAAGGACTCAGTTCTTAACAGCAGTGCAAGGACTGATTTCAGGTCGAACTGAGAAGAGGTGACATGATGCCAACCTTGCGGAGCATGATAGGTGCAGATGCCAAGCCACATCAGTGCAATGGTCAGCATTGGTGGTGTTTGGTGATGTAATGGAGATAGAGAAACTCATGGTTTTATTGATTTGCATCACCCTAATTGTTTGTGGCCTTCACCGAAACAGATGTAGGCCAGGGGCTGTTCAGTCCCAGGCTTCTTCTTCTCCTGATTCTTCAACCCCACCGCCAACTGAGGCCATGGGTTAGCGCCACCCCCTTCCCACTCCCCTATCATTTAGTACAAGTCTTTACTTGATTTTCTGTCATTTTTTTTCCCTCTCAGGGCAAAAAAGAAAGTCTTATTGTGGAGTAGAAAAAGCATTCCCAAAAAGTTTGTGGTGGAAATTTGAAGCAACCTTCTTGATCAGTCCTTTTAGGGGGGGGTGATTGCTATTATGTAAAATAGCTCTTGATTAGGCCATTAAAAATATGTTTGTGGTTTTCAAGAAATGTTTTACATGAGAATCAGTGAATTTTTTCTAGATTTTTTCGCAATTTCCGTACTTGAAAAATCTGATTTCAACATATACAAAGGATTGTACATATGTTGAAATGGCTCAAATTCGCCAGAATTTATTTTTTTTTTTTCTAGATTTTTATAATAGGTTCCAGCAGGTCACAAAATATAAAGAAGGATGCTTAAATATTTTAACTTTCATATCTAGTTTTTAGCCAAATTTGGCTAAATTGCCTTAGGGATGGACTGCAACTTCCCCTACATCAAAAATAAAGAGAAAAATGTAAAGAGAAAAGGACAATGGTCTGAAATTCTTAGAGTTGGAGAAGGGGCTGTCTCCACTAACGTTTTGGAACTTTTGACTGACGGCCTCTAATTAGATCAATACTGCAAGACAATCCCTTAACGTGTATAACAAGCCCTTTAAATTTCCTATTACAATATGTTCAAGACCTTACTGTATGGTCATGTACAGCCTAGTGGTGACTTTAGAAAATTCACAGTGTGTATTATCCAATCTTAATAATATAATAATCCCCCCATGTAGACTAACCAAAAATCTACTTAAAAGGAGGGTTTCCACTTAAAAGGAGACAGTGCTTTAATTTGACAGATTTTTTCATTTTTAAATTAAAAAATCAGTAATTCTTTGAAATCTCTGTTTTTCTAGTGTAAGTTCAACTAAAAATGTTAATTTTTGCAGAAATTCGCCAGATTTTTGATATCAAAAGTTTGTTAAAATTAAAAACCTGGAATGAGGGGTTGATGGAGAACGGATCTTTTCAATGGGGTTAGTGAACACTAATGCTTTAAAGCCGCAATAGTATTATTTTGGTCTTGCCTTGGGCCTCTTTCAATAATCATGTCATGGGGGACAAACATGTTGTGACCGAACAAGAAGTCACTCTTATAATGTGAACACAACAAGTTTTTAGGGCTTTGTTTTTTTGTTTTCAGTGATTGTCAACTTTCTGCATGCTAATGACGGGAATTATTCCATCGTTACAACAATTACTATTTCAAGGAAAATTGTAAGCATGGGTAGGAAGTCTTGTTTATGTGTTATGGAGAACATATTTGCATCGAGCTATGGATGGTGGAGGGAGTTGTGACATTGAATGGAGGTTTGTGTAATAGGATAGTGGAAGGCAAGATAAAAAATAAAATTGGGGAGCCATGTGGGCAAGTTTTCTTTCTAATTTTCCATCTTTTCATAGTTTCAGGAGATTGTAAAATGGATTGGTTGTGCTAATAGGTGTTGATTTTCGTTACGCCAATAACTACACCATGGTAGACAATAAGTCCTTAGGAAGAATAGAGACTATAAGGGGTTCATGTTGAGGAATGATGACAAAGAAAAGAAGTTCGAGCTGTATAAATAAGGGCATGTAAAGGGACAAGTATGCATTTGGAATGGGGACCTTTGTGCATTCCTTTTAAATCCATGTTGTAGGACAGGTGTCTGAGTGAATACTAGAAGCCTCAATGGGGTGTCCTTGGGTTGGGCAGAACGAGATGAATGAAGACAAGAGTGGGAAACTATTAGAAATGTATTTATAGCCATTTTTGCACAAGAATTTGTCTTTCTTGAATGGTTCTAAATAAACCTAATAGACATTGTTCATACCTTGATCCAAACATGTAGATCCAAATGCTTCTAAAACTAGGGTTTATTAGATAAAGGACTTAATGATCCTCTACATTGTGGCATTAATTGGAGAAAGGGTTAATAACTCATATGGACTAGAAGAACCTTGAAAGTTTTACCTGAAGCCATGCCTCAATAGATTCTAGACTTTTAATGTATGGATTGGTACATGGTGGCCAACTGTCTATTACCACTATGGCAAATTTGTGAAGACACACATGTATGTAACAATTGGTAATTTACATATATACAAAACCTTGGTCTGTTAGAATTAGTAACACCAATAAAACTTTTGGCAACATTGGGTTACAATGCAAGTGTTGGGATTAATAGTGTTGTAGAATTCCCAGGGTTTATGGCTATGTTTAGAGTTTCTCACGCATAAGATATAATTCTTTTTCACCCCCTTTCTTTTTAGGTTACAAGGTAACTTTTTTTTCCTAGTTGAAACAAAATGAAGACCATGGCTACATGAGGTGGCTACATAGTGGGCCCATGCCCACCCTGCCTATGCATTGCCAATGACCTGAATTTTCTTCAGTCCTCTTACAATTGGGACCTTGTTTCTTGCCACACTCTATGGGCATAGCCCAATATGTTCCACCACACATTAAATACCTCATTCCACTAGCACATTGCACTGAACAATCACTCCCACCACTAACACATTCCATTGAATAATCACTCCAACCACTAACACATTCCATTGAATAGTCACTCCCACAATTAACACATTCCATTGAACAATCACTCCCACCACTAGCACATTCCACTAAACAATCACTCCCAACTCCCACTAATTAAAGTGAAATTGTATAGTTCCATTTTGGGAACCTTTTAGCCCCTTATTCCACTTTGATGTTCCACTCTGCACATGTTATATCACTATGTCATTTCCACTATAATTTTATGGACAAAAAATCCACCACAAATTCACCAACATGCTAATGTTTGAAATGTATACATGTATAATGCATATGTTGCCACATAATTCATGATGACATGTTTATGTATTGCTTCTAGCTCCATTGCATTCAATTTCTTAAACCAAGCATGCCCTTCCAACACCTCACTAATGTTTGTCTCCTCTTCATTAGCATCCCACATGTGGTGACATGTGTGTGAATACAATGCAAAGTATTTTGTGTAGAACCCTAAAGCTTTGTCATACATGTAATCAAATGCCATGCAAACTTCTGGCCTAACCCTATTCCTCACATATTTTTTTAGGATTGATAGATATCTTTCCATTGGGTAACACCACTTGGCACCTATCGACCCACATATTTTTAGTTCACCTGCAAGATGGACAATCAAGTGGGTCATCATGTCAAAGAACCCCGGTGGAAACCATATTTCAAACAAACATATTGTTTCCACAACATATGTTCACAATGCCACAAGGTCTTTTGGGTTCAACAACTTAGCAAAAATTCTCTAAAATGATTTCTCAAGTTGTATGATTGCCATTCTCGAGCTTTCTTGCAACAAATTCCATACACTCATTAGTAGTATTTGTTGAACCATAACATGGTGGTCATGGCTTTTCATGGCATAGAACTTCTTCGGGCCCACGTGTTTCTTAAAAATAGCAACATATCTTATTAGAACTCAAATACTAAAGAAAAATTCTAAAAAAGATTTGTTCTCCTCTTGTGTAAAGACATAAAGGGCTGCCGGTTTGAAATAGTTAGATGATCTAGGCCTTGATTGTAACCACAAATGTTGGTGTACACCAACTTGCATGTCCTTTTGCACCTCTATTGTGTCCTCCTTGGTTAAATATCTCAAGAGGTTATTTGAAACGTTTCACTCCACATGCATCACATCCAAAGTGTTTTGAATAGGTAGTTCAAGCATTGCCCACAATAGATGCACCCATTACAACTAACTCCATCTGAGTTACTTTGTGCAAATTGTTATTTATATGGATTCATTGCCTTCTCTTCACTTATTACCACCCACAACATTAGCTTGCAGCATGTCCATAAACAATAAAAGTGACCATATGATAACCCTTGAGTGTTCATCATTGGGTGCACCCATAGATGCAAGTTTTGGTGATTCTTTAGTGACATTTAAGTGATTTGGTTGACTTTCTAGGGATTGACATTCTAGTGATTGTGCTACAAATTGTTGACAATATGTTGAAGTAATATGTTTCATGGGCCTATTACTAAATTCTCATCTTGGAAGCTTGACATTGCACAATCATGGTTATTATATGATGGGGACAATTACGTGAACAAAATTGAATAGCCTTGCTTAAATATTGTTCAAGTTGAATGAAATTTCAATTCACGAGGGAATCTCAAAAGTTTCAATAATTCCAATCCTCTTAGTAAGGTTGTCTTTTGCTAAACACCCCCCACCAGCAAGCCATTGTGCCCTTAATTCAACTTCCTTGAACATGTCAGCAAATGTCACCTTTGGTGGAGGCAAGCCCATCTCTCAAACCCAATCAAACATTGCCAAATGTTGGCATTTGGTCATTTATAAGGTACGCAACTTTAAAAAATTGTGATGAATTTCAATATACATGTATGCCATGCACCAAGATAATGTACGTGTTGCAATGTATTGCTGAAGCGCCTAAAAATGAACTTAAATCAAATGTTCATTGGTCAAACCACCTTTTCTTTGCCCGAAACAACCAAATTAACAAAGGTAACCATTTATTATTTTACTTTGTAAGCTAAAGTATTAGATATTGATGTTGTTATTATTTTTAATAGATTTTTTTCACCTATTTGTAGATTTTATTCATAATGTTTCACCTCAAAAGGAGGTGGTAGATATGTGGCACATCAAGGAATCAGAGTTAAATGTTGGCATTTAGTCATTTACAAGGTATGCAACTTAAAACAATTGGGATGAATTCCAATATGTTCGTATACCATGCACAAACATATTGTATATGTTGCACAATGTGTTGTTAAAGCATTTAAGTTCATTAGTCAAACCACCTCTTTGTTGCCTTAAACAACCAAATCAACAAAGGTAGCTAATAATCCACTTGTTGATGTACTAGTTGTTATTACTTTATTTTGTAAGTATCAATATTAGATATTGATGTTGTTATTGTTATTGTTAGGTTGTTTTGACCTATTTGTAAATTTTATTCATAATGTTGCACCTCAAGAGGAAGTAATAGATTTGTGGCACATCAAGGAATCAAAAGCAAATGTTGCATTTGGTCATTTACAAGGTATGCAACTTTAAGAAATTGGGATTAATTTTAGTATGTGCTTATTCCATGCACCAACCTAGTGTATGTGTTGCAATGTGTTGTTTCAAAAGCATTTGAAAATGAACTTAAATCAAATGTTCATTAATCAAACCACTTCTTCTTTGCCTTAATTAACAACCAAACTAACAAATGCAACCATTGTTATGCTTGTTAATGTAATGTTATTGTTTTGTTTTTAAAAAAATACATAATATTGGATATTGATGTAACAATTGTTATTTTTTTAACCTATTATTTGATTGTATATAAAATGTTGTACCTCAAAAGGAAATGGCACATCTATGGCACATAAAGAAATAAGAAACAAATGTTGCCAAGGCCATTTACAAGGTATGAAACTTCAAAAAATTAGGATTTTAACTTTAGTGCATCCTCACCCTACTAGTGGAAGTGATCCCAATCATTAACCATTCCACTAAAGTGGTTTGGTAGTGGTTTTGGATGTTCCTAGTGATTGCAGTCCTATGGCAAGAAACATGTCATTGCACAACCACCATGCATGCCCAAATCACTAGCTACAATGAACCATTTTTTTTAATTTAAACAAATGGAATGGTTAATTTGGCATTTCCATTCCCCCCTTATTGATATTTTTGTTTGATGTTTGACATATTACTACTTTCACATTTTAATTCCATAGATTGATTTACATTATCATTTATGATGGTAAGGTGTAGTAAAGGCCATGTTCAACACTGAATGGTGGGATTAGTGATTATTATATCCTATATATGACATTATTACTGACTTTGGAGCTCACTCCTCTAAAACTATTATGTGCACTAACCTAGTGTAATATGTGTTGCAAGGTGTTGTTAAGCATATGGAACTGAACGTAAATCTTATTGTTTTGACGCAAATTACACACATGTGATCCTAGGTGCACGTTTAGAGAACTATCCCATACAAATGCAAGATGCAAATCTTCATTACCTCTGGACTCCAAACGCCAATTGAAAAAGTTCAAGTATGTGCGTCATTCATGGGAAGGTATGAAATCTCATAGGTTCAAGGTGAATGCCATTAACATGTTTTGTCGAATTACAATTCTAGGTGATGCAACCAAATTGTTCAATGGGAATTATTAGTTTATTACAAATTGTGCACATTCACGTGTACACATAACATTATAAAGTTCTAAGTTCATAAGACTTGGAATTTCTTATCAAGATTCAATATCTAGTGTTTTGTTTTGGGAAATTATAAAACATTAATACATGTGATTGACAGGGGTTCAAAGGAACAACACATGAGGTGGAGGAAGAGGTTAAATGTGCAAGTGTGAATATCAAAAGTACCATGTGATCTAAAAGGTCCATGTGCATGTTTGAAGATGTTTGTAACAAATTTCAGAATACAATGCTAGCATATATGACAACTAGAATCTATGGCATTAAGACTAGGCGTAAATGATTAGACCTTAATTATACAAGCCCAAATAATGCACAAACCTCAAGCCTTAGAGTGAAATAAACTTGGTTTAAGTGACATAAACTTGAAATAAACTTAATGAAACATGCTTGATTGACATAAGCGCCAATGACATAGACATGAATGACATATGTGAAGTGACACATGTGAGGTTTTATTGGCATACACCCAAGTGACAATATAAACTTGAATGACAAAGGTGGAGTGAAATGGGCCTTATTGGCATAGGCCATAATGACATATTATAGTAAGCCCAAATGTAGTAAGAAACCCATGTGGCATAGGCACTAGTGATGTATTACACCTTAGTGAGATAGGTTGAGTGACACATGTTGTAGTGATATAAACCTATGTCCAAGTGATAGAAGATGAATGATAATGTCTTGTTGTGGGAAATTGCAAAATGTGACTACATGTGATTGGTAAGGGTTCAAAGGAGCAACACATGAGGTGGAAGAAGAGGTGAAATGTGCAAGCATGAATATTAGAAGTATCATTTGATCTAAAAAGTCCATGTGTATGTTTGAACATGTTTTTAACAAATTTCATAATATAGGGCTAGCGTATATATATGACAAGTAAAGTCTATGGCATTGAGATTAGGTGTAAGTGATAAGACCTTATTGATACAAGCCCAAATGATGCACAACCTCAAGTCTTAGAATGAAATAAACTTGGTTTAAGTGACATAAACTTGAAACAAACTTAATGAAATGTGCTTAATTAACACAAGCCTTAATGACATAAACTTGAGTGACATATGTTAAGTGACACATGTGAGGTTTTGTTGGCATACACCCTAATGACATATAACATTGAACAAACCCAAGTGACAATATAAATTTGAATGACATAGGTGGAGTAGGATGGGCATTAATGGCATAAGCCATAATGACATATTACAATGAGCCCCAGTGTAGTAGAAAACCCATGTGGCATAGGCCTTAGTGGCATAGGCATTAGGGATGTATTACACCTTAATGACATAGGTTGAATGATACATGTCATAGTGATATAGACCTAGGTCCTAGTGATAGAGGATGAATGAAAGAAAACCTAATGATATAGACCTAGGTCTTAGTGATAAAGGTTGAATGACACATGCCGTAGTGATATAGACCTATGTTCTAATGATGAAGGAGGAGTGAAAGAGGACATAATGATATAGACCTAGGCCAAAATGACACAAATTGGGTATTACATGCCTTATTGTTATGGAATGTTTTTTCATATTGTACCTTTTCAATGTTGTATATGTTTTTGAATACCCAAAGCTTGTTGTTTTGAATTGTGATGTATTTTTTAAGTGTGATCTTTCAGCACATAAAAATTTGTGAAATCTAATTGTCTTGCTGCCATGGAGGTTTTGAATGCATGTGTCAATTGAAATGCATTTGAAGATCAAGATAAGTATGTTCGAACAACTCTCCAAGCCATTGAAAATGGATGGGATTCACATTTTTTTGTTAGATGTAGCTTGTTGACTTATATGCAGAATGTGCACATGGCCATATGGTTATAAGAAAATGTGGCAAAATGATTACCCATTTTTTTTGGTTCAAAAATTTATTTTTGGATGAGGAAATACAACATTGTTGTCATTGTTTTCAACTTTGATTTTGAAGGCGAAATGAACTATTTAATTCCATTATCTGTACATGAGAAAAAATGTGTTTTAAAGAGATATGAAACAAAAATCTTGCAAAGTTTTCAACCTTTTGCAGGTTACAAATGATTAAACATTGTTGTTTTCCCACATGTCTTGAGGTGCCAAGTTTTGTTCCTTTAAGTTTTGATGTAATTTTTAGGTCTAATTTCTCACCATGTACAAATGTATGCAACCCAACATTGTTGTTGTTATGGGGGTGGGTGTTGAATGCATGTATTTGCATAAATTCATTAGTTCAAAATCAAGGCAAGTTTGCTTGTGAGCAAACCATTGATAATGATGGATAGAATTCATGGTCTTTGTTGTAAGTAACATAGTTGACCTATATGCAAATATTCACTATTTGAAGACTCCAAATGCCAATAGAGAAAATGAATGTGTATGAAGGCTATTCATGCCAAATTATGAGAACCGATAGCTTTGGGATGCACACCATTAACCTACTTTATGGAATTATAAGTATCATCCAACTTGGGTGTTGTATGTTGAAAATTATTATCTTATTGTTGCACTCCCATAAATAATACAAAGTTGTTAAGACAAGAGGTAAATCTTCATCCCAAGTAACTGGATATGACATGTTTTGTTGTGGGCAATCATGAAACATTATTATATATTGTGATTGATAGGAGTTTGAAAGAGTTGCACATGAGATAAGAATGGGATAAGGATGTGTAAAAGCAACAACATACGTACCATCTCTTAAACTTTCATGTGCATGTTTCATGGTTTTAGCAAACTTTAAAAATCAATCACTATGGTAGACGATTTAAGCATAAACTAACACCAAATCCAAGTGATGCAAGCCCAACGGCAAGGAACATGTTTTAAATGTCATAAAATTAAATGAAATAGGCCTAACTCATATAAACCCTAGTGATGTATAGAAGCCTTAATGACATTTACATCAAACTGAAATGAAAATAACCTTAGTGATATTATAAACTAAAGTAACATAAGTTAAGTGACACATACATGCCTTAATGGCATATGTCCTAGTGACGCAATACACCAAATTCGAATTGAAACAAACCTTAGTGACATAAGCCTTCATGGCACAATGATTAATGACATATGATTCCCTAGTGACATAGGTTGTAGTGATAGACTCGAGTCCTAATGAGTGACATAAGTCTTCATAGCATAGTGATTAGTGACATATGACTTTTTAATGACATAGGTGGTAGTGATAGACCCAAGTCCCAATGAATGACATAGGCCTTCATGGCATGGTGATTAGTGACATATGATTCCTTAGTGACATAAGTGGTAGTGAAAGACCCAAGTTTTAATGAATGACATAGGCCTTCATGACATAGTGATTAATGACATATGACTCCTTAGTGACATAGGTGATAGTGACAAACCCAAGTCCTAGTGAAATGACATAGGCCTTCATGGCATACGACTAGGAGCATATGACTCCTTAGTGACATAGGTGGTAGTGATAGACACAAGTCCTAGTGAGTGACATATGCCACTAGCTAGTGATATTATGTGGCATGTGTTGAATGACATAGGCCACCAATGACATAAATGTTAGTGAAACCGTCTTTAATGGCATAAATTTTAGTGATTGAAGAGGCCTTAATGACATAGGTGTTTGGGCAAATTGTATTGTATTTTATAGGGGTTAGTGTATACAAACCCTGATTGAATGAAAAGAGGGAGGGGGAGGAGGAAGTGGCTCAAAGTAAAAGGGCCAAGAAAAATCAGCACCATTGCACCTTATTCCAAAAATGCATGTAAGTGACACATCACATCAAATTAATTCAAATTATTAGGAGAAAACATTGGTGAAATTTAGAGTGAATGGAAATTTAGTTATAACAAGTCAATGACAAATGGGTGGCCTTGTAATGGCATTTGCAATGGTGGCATTTGTTGGTGCTTCACACTTTAATGACAAACTGAAAATTATAGCTAGTGGTATGTATATACACTACTACAAAATGTGGGTGCAGTTCACTAGTCCCCGTTCACTGCAACCAGTGAATTCACTCAAAATCTAGTGAAATCATTTGGCGTACAAGGACACCTTTTGTTGTAATGTTATAACTATACAGTGAAGTGGATAAGCAAAACTAATATATGCATTTGTTTAAAAAACATGTGTTCAAACTTAAACTCTAAACCTTAAGACATTTAGTCATACACCAATCTTGCTTGTGCATTAAATGTGGACACATGCATGTATGGGGTAGTGATTTGAATCTTAGGGAATACACTTTATGATTTAATGACATGTAAATTTTAACATGATCTTAATGATATTATAATGTTTGGTGACTAAGGTACATTATCACACATTTACCAAAGGTAACGTATGGACCACCTAGCTATGTAAATGAACAAAAGTGTTCATGAGAAAAATAAAGTGACATGTGCAAAAATGACACAACTTTTAAGGATTCAAGTTTTCTAAATTCCAATGCGATGCGTGATTATGATTAGACACAAGAAAAATGGTAATTGGAAGATTTGGATTATGATGAACTTTTATATAAATGACCTCGAAGTCATTAATAGATATGTAATGACATGGAATATGATGATCAATCCCACCACCCAATTATAGTGAGCGTAGCCACTAGTATTGCACCTTACAATGATGAATGTTTGTGCAAACTAATATTTAGAATTAAAGTGTGAAAGTAATATGTTAATCCAACAAACTAGAAAACTCACTAATAGAAGATATGATTCATCATGCATGTAATATGGTGTGCTACACATTGAAACTTTATGGAATCACTAACATGGCTAATCACTAGAAAATCACTATGGACCCATGACATGAAGATTAATCCACAACCACTCTAAAATATCATTTCATGCACTTAGTAAAAGATCAATATACACCTATTAGAATAATAAGTCAAATAGTCACAAGAAAATCACTATGTAATCACTAAAACATCAATATGTATTTCAGTTTAAAATCACAAAGGATAATCCACTCACCGTTCTCTTGGGTATGGTACATGCCATTACAATAGACTAATCCACTAGGATTCCACTGGTCGTTGCCATGCAACCCAATTCATTGGCCAATTTCATTAAGTTGGCCAAGATGTCATTATAATGTCACTATAGTTGAATCGGTCTAATCCACTTGAAAATGAGTGGAATGCATAGTGGTTGGGACCATGATCTGTTGTAATGCATGTTGTACTCTTCTTTGTGCATGTTTAAAGTCATCAAAAGCAAATCTTTACTCGTCAATGTTCCATTGTGCTTTTTTCTATATGTGGGACCTGTTTGAACTTGACCATCAAGTGGGACAAGATTGTGGGTTCAAAAAGGATATGCAATTTTGTAGTGCATTGTACCAATCAACACCGTGGTAATATCTTTCTTACTTATTTGCAATTGGAAGACAACAAATTGGTGGACCATTAACTATGTCTATGGTTTTTTAATTATTGATCTCAAGGAAGATCTGTAACAACAATTTTGCATTTGTTGTGGATGGCTATGTAGATGCATGTCATGATTTGATGGAAGCAATCACTACTAGAAAAATTCCATTTTGCAACTTCAATTTGTGATTAAAATTTAGTTGTAAATGATTCTCATAATTAAATTTCTCATTAGTTGCATAAATTTAGTCGCACACAACATGTAGTTGCAAATATTATTTAAGCATGACATCATCACGTGTCCCACAAATGAAGTATATATTCAAATGTATCCTTTGAATGTATAGTCAATTGTAATTAATCACAATTACTTGCAACTACAATACCACCAATTACACATTGCCACTAGTAAGGCATGTGTAAATTAAAATACAAATAATTAGATAGCCCTTTTCATCTCATTCATCCAAATTGGATAGTCTAAGATTGTTCCATGTGCACTAACCATAACATGCCACTTGGACTAAGATGAGGATTTTTTTAATAATTTAAATTTTCATTTAGGTAGGTAGGTAGGTATGTGGATAGGTAGGAAAGTAGGTAATTAGAGAGGTAGAAATTTAGGTGCATAAAAAAATGTAGGTAAATGAATTTCTTAAAAACAATTTAAAGTTCATCCCATAGAGTTGAACCTTTTTAAATGGTTCATCCCAAATTATGTTCTTCTTTTGGATGTTGTTTGTGTCTTTTGGACATTTTAAGTACATTTTTTTATATAGTCTACAACATTTAAATGGAGGAAAAAACATATGGGATAAATTTTCTAGTTGCAAGTTAGTTGCATACTAACATGCAATTAAACTAAAAAATTTATCCCATATCTTTTGTTCTTCTTTCAATGTTGTAAACCATATAACTAGATGTGCATTAAAAAAATAAATCAATCCCAAATTAAAATAAAATTCACATAATAAGACTACTTACCTATTTAGGCCTTATTTACATATATATAAAATGTACATATATATAACATAATTAACTTAAAGTACTACCTACCAATTAATACCTAGCCTAACTTACTACCTATTAACTAAAGTAACCTACATTGCACATAAGCTAGGCTCACATGACATTTATGTTTAAACCAAATATGCCACATAGGGTTTAAAACCATGGTTAAACCTTAATTATACTAAAATTTGACTAAATTTTGGCTAATTTTACAAAACACCTTAGATAAATTAAAATTTGATTAAAATTTTAAAAATCTTGGCTAAACTAAAATTTTACTAAACTTACAAGACACATTGGCTACATTTTGGTTAAACTAAAATTTGACTAAACCTACAAGACACCTTGGCTAAATTTTGGCTAAACAAAAATTTGCCTAAACCTACAAAACACATTGGTTAAACATTGTTTTTTTTTTTTGGGGTTAAACCTATAATGCACCAAGGGGCTAAACAAAAATTTGGCTAAACCTGTAAAACACGTTAGCGTCATTGTTTGTTAACAACTACAATGATTGCTTCAAGGAGACTTGTGAGCTTGGATAGGAAACTTTGTTTATTTGTGTATTATGTGGAACAGATCGACAACAAGCAATGGGTGGGTAAGGAAGTTGCAACATTCAATGGAGGTGTGGAGAGTAGGATGGTGCATGACAACATAAAAAGAAAAATTCAAGGGCAATGCGAAGCAAGTCTGTTTGTTTTTCTTGATCCGTTTTCAAAAGAATATAGGTAGAGCTTATTGAGATTTGTAGTTGTTTCTTTTATTTCCACTGCACCAATGACTACACTATGGTAGGCTATATGTTTTTATTAGTACTAGATTCTATAAGGGGTTGATGTTGAGGGTTGATGACGAAAAGAAGGAAGTCCGAACTATAGAGATAGGAACATGTAGAGGGATACGTATGCATGGGGACCTTGATTGAACCTCTTTTTAATCCAATTAATAAGGCAAATATTTAAGTGAGTGCCAAAAGCCTCCGTGGGGTGTCCTTGGGTTGGGTAGAATGAGAGTAATGAGGAACATAAGTGGGAAGTTAACATAAATCTATCCATGGCCAATTTCTACACAAAAATTTGTCTTTCTTCAGTGGATGTAAGTCAACTTGGTATGCGTCACTCATAATTTGGTCCATACCTAGAATTCATGATGTTTCTAAGATTGGGCAAAATGTTTTTTTGCATTGTTGCATTTGTAAAAAGAGGGTTAGCAGCTCATATGGATTCATTGAACATTGAGGGTTCTGACCTCAAGCCATACCTCATTAGATTTTGGATTCATGATGTGTGGATTTGTTCCTGGCAACAAACTGAATGCTACCACTATAATAAGTTAGAAGAGAGTACCAAATATGTGCCAATTGGAGATTCACATTGAAATGTTGAATTATGTTCTGATAGGATAATAACACCAAGAGATTATAGTAATGATGGGTTAGTAATTTCAAAGATGTAAGTTGAAGAATTCAAATTAAAAATTCATTAAATAAAATTTTGGGTTTTCCTTTTTAAAAAGGACATTTGAACTTGTTCTAATCTAGTTTTAAGTAACCTGGACCGGAACTGTCAATTAACTATCAATTAACCTTTGGTTAACCCCTACTTCTAGTCTTTCCATAAACCTCAGTTTCAATTCTACCCATACATAGAATTGTAAACCCAGTTCTAGTTCCTAAAAGGTTTTAGTCTCAAAAATCAGGCCTAGTTTGAATCCCTTTTTTACTAACTGAAAAGAATGGTTGTAGCGTGCCAAACCGATCATTCACCCAACACTAATAAGAGCTTACTAGCAATTTCTTTTCTTTGATCTTAATTTTGAAAGAACTTCAATGTTTTATGTACCCACAGTTCATGTCCTGCCATTAGCCTAGGCCAAAAATGTTAACCAACACAATTAGACACCGAAATCAAAAAATTGAAAGAAGAAAAAGAAGGGGAAAAGGTATATTAGGTCATTAAAAATGAGCTTGTTGTTTTTGAAGAAATATTTTACATGAGATCAATGAATTTCTTTCTGGAATTTTTTGCAATTTTTAACCTGAAAAATCTGATTTTGACGTATGCAAAGGATTGTATGTATATATGTTGAAATGGCTCAAATTCGCCAGAATTTAATTATTTTTAAATTTCCAGATTTTTATAACAGGTTCCAACAGGTCACAAAAGATATAGAATGATGCTTAAATCTATTAACTTTCATATCTAATTTATAGCCAAATTTGGCTAAATCGCCTTAGGGATGGACTGCCACTTCCCCTACACCAAAAAAATAAAAAAAACAAAAGAGAAAAACAATAGTCTAAAATGCTCAAAATAGGAGAAGGGGTTCTCTCACTAATATTTTGGAACTTTTGATTGCCGGCTTTTATTGAAATTAATGGCTACAAAATAGTCCCTTATCCTGTATAAAACGCCCTTCAAATTTCCTATTGTAACATGACATTTACAAAACTGTGTAAGGTTAGGTATAGCCTAGTGGTGACTTAACAAAATTCACAGTGTGTATTATCCAATCTTAATGATATAATTATCCCCAACATAGACTAACCAAAAGTCAATGGGTTTTCACTTAAAAGGAGCCAGTGCTTTAATTTAACAGATTTTTTCTTTTTATAACCAAAAAATTGATAAGTTTTGGTAATTTCTGTTTTTCTAGTGTAAGTTCAACTAGATTTGCTAAAATTGTTGGAGAAATTTGCCAAATTTTCAATATCAAAATTAATTTTCAAATTTTCAAATACTTTTAAATTATTATTATTTTTTAAACCTGTAATGAGGGGTCCATTGAAAGGAGAATTTTTAACGGCTGTTAATGAACACTAATGCTTTAAAGCCTCAACAGGACTATTTTGGCCTTGCCTAGATTGGGCCTCTTTTAGTAACCATCTCATGGAGGCCAAATAACTCTTTTCTGCTAGTTGAAATAGGATGAAGATCAGGGCTGTTGGGAAGGCACCCAATCAGTATGCCCCACAATTTGTACAAGGAAATAGAGGGAACAACATGTTGCTCACATATATTAGGGTTTGGGTTTTTCTTGCAGGCATTCCAGGAGCAATGGAAATTCTGAACTCCATTGAAGGCTCACTGGAGAATGTCCCGACGAGTGTTGTCAACTCAGATAATGATACTACGATTAAGATGGCTTCCCTTGCACCTAGCATAATAGGTTTTTTTTGTGAATAGGTTGTTCACAGTATTTCCTGCTCCAAAGTGGGACTTCCCATCTTTAGGTTTCTTCCAACACTTGGCCTCTGAATGACCTATCCTTGAACATAAAGAACATTTGATCCCATAATTTTATGTCCTATGAGACATGCCACACTTGGCACATTTTGACCGTGGCTCATTTAATCTAGGACAAGTGGTGGCCAAATGGTCTCCTCCTTTGCAAATCTGGCATCCTCCAAACATAGTGGAAGAAGATGGTGCTTTTGGATTGTGCATATTCCCTATGAAGAAATTGATAAGAGTGTTGTTCAAAGCCATGACATGTTTCTCCATCATGGTTTTTGAGACTTTTTTTTCTTGTTCCTCTTTTGAAGGTTCATATGGTGTTTCTCCAAGCTCACCCAACATTCTTTCCAGTTTTGTTGTAACTCCCATTAATTTTTCAATATTTGTAAAAGTTTTCACCACACACAACTTCCAAATTTCTGGCCTTAATTTGGCCATAAATCTCCTTCTTTGGTCAACATCTTGTAATTTGCTTCTTTGAAACAACTTATCAAGACGATCAAAGTATTTATGAACTCTTTCCTTGGGCTTTTGTTTGATGGCATCAAGTTTCATCATGATGTCATCAACATCAATATCTCCATATTTTTTTACTATTAGATTCCGTAATTCAATCCAATCAGCCAGTGCTGGTTGCAACTTCCTGAACTATTCTTTAACCCTACTTCTCAAATTCATCTTTACAATTTTGAAAATTTTGTTTGCATTCAAATCTCCCACCTCCATAACCATTGTGAGCCTTTCTACCTAGTCATTGACATCTTCATGGTTTCACCCCCAGAATGACGCACCCCCAGGCTCCTTAAGGGACTCAAATGTGAATCCAGATTGAAGACAACGGAAAAACAAGGAGTTAGGGCATGTTCCTTGGCTCCCAACACTTTAAGGGGGTAGAGGGGCATGTTGGAACTCTGGGATGGGACTAGGAAAAATGATAAACACTTAATCACTCACTCGGATCTGCACAAACCAAACAACAAGTTGGTTAATGCATAGTTGAGGCACTTTTGGTGCTAGGACAAGCCACGGGCAAACTTGGAGTCACAAGATTCACCATGGCCCGGACTTGGGGGAAGCCACCACCTTCCCCTTTATAGTATACTCTATGTCTCTCCATGAGGCCCACATCCAAATGGTTTTTTGTCCCAGGACTCCCAAGTGGGAGTCCCGAAATTGCCAAAGTCGGGACTTCCGCGACTTTGAAGCCTCATAACTTTGTGTGCAGACCTCTGATCGAAATGAGGTCTAAAGCAAAGTTGTAACCTTCGTCGAGAGCTTTCCAACAGTATGTTGCATGCCACCTGCACATAAGGAAATTGGGTCGATTCCCGACTTTTCTTTTGGCCATAACTTGTGTTTCAGATGTCCAAATGGGTGATGTGAGCCCATTTTAGACATCTAAGTTTCAATAGCTTTTAAATGATATAAATAAATCTTCAAATTGATGGGTTTTGACCTTTGTAATCGCTCTCTGAACGTTCGAAAGTCCACCGAAACTCCAACTCCCAAAGTGGAAGCTCTTTTGGGAGTGTGAAGGTTCATTCCCTCACACTTTCCTTCACTCCCGAGCTTCTTTCTTGACCCACAACCTTGCAAGCCCTTGCTTTGGTTGCGAGCCCAAGGCTAAGATTGCGACATAGAACAATTTATCCATACCCTATGAGCTAGTCATTTTGCAACGTTCAATTTTAATCTAAAACTACAACGTCATTTTTTCCACATCCAATGCTCAACATTCCGTTGTAACCTACTTTATTGCTGCAATTAATATTTATGTCCCTTGAACATCTCTGATTTAACCTGACAAACTCAAGATAGTAAAACTTCTGCACAATTGTCCTTCAAATTTGTGTCTATAAATATCAAAATACTTTCAAAACAAACACATTCCTCATCCCCCTTTTATCCTCTTATACTTCAGTTGTGTTAAAAGAACCACGATTGTTGAAACAAAAATGGTATTCACTGGATGGTGTGATGAACCATTCCTGCCTACAAGACCTTACCCCGATCTTCAACCACATCGTTGTTTTGGAAAAGAAACCAACATGGATAATACTAATGGCAACCTCCCTACTTTTGCTTCAAAGATGTCGAAACCATTCATTCTCAGATATGAAAACCCTAAAATTTTCATGATCATTGAGTCTGCTTGTGACTCCCATGAAAATCCTTCTTCATCAAATTCTAAGATGCCAGATTGAATTCCATGTGATAACCCTCATCCTCAAAAATTACTATTTACCATTTGAGTAGTAGCCCAAAAATTTAGTCTGATTTCCCTTTTCTATTGGTTTTAAAGGCATGATATCAAATGGTAGGATGGAAAAACTTTGCTCATCTGTGGACTCCTATTGAAACTGCCACCTTTGCTCTGAATCCCGCCATATCCTCCAATTTATCATGTGAGATCTTGATCCAATGTGTTCCACCCTAAGAACATGATCTCCATTCTTAAACAAGTCTTCCACAACATGTATGTAGAATTTGACAAAGTGGTTAAGTGAAGTAAAAAGCTAGGGAATCCAAATGTCTCTTATTTTAGGTACACTATGCTGCCTTTCAAGAAGTGAAGGTGAAACTTTATGCAAAGTATGAGGTGTAATGATATTGCCTTTGTAGCTCTGAGGTTGATTCCCATCCCCTTGTTCCATTCCTTATCTTCACCCAAACCTGGGTGTGTGTATAAAAACCATTATGAATTATTTCTACTGCAACATCCCCAATTTGAGCTTCATTAGGATTTATACCTATAAGTATCACTACAGCAAATCCCAACAAATGTAGAATTAGAGCTCTTATTTGAGGTCCATCCTGCCTTCTATGATAATTGAACATGACAACTACTTGTTGCTCATGAATTTCTTATGTAACATCATCTATCCCAATCTCATTTGCACTAAATGATGACATGTTATCTTAATTACTGTCATATTCCAACTACATAGAAATTTAAAGAATGTCACAAACTTGACTAATCCTAATACCAAAAAAAAAAATGTATAAAGAAATTTTCCTAGGCACACATCATAGTTTTTTAACTCATATTCTGCAACATATTCACCATAGTTATAGGTAATACTTCCACATTCTAAACCATGCCTCACTTGGATCAAGCCTTGCTCAACATTCATAATTACACTAATTTTTATCAAAAAATCCAATCCAACTTTTATCAAACTTGACCGGTTCTAATACCAAAAGAAAAATGTATAAAAAATTCTCCTAGGCACACATCATAGTTTTTTAACTCATATTCTGCAACATATTCACCATAGTTATAGGTAATACTTCCACATTGGCTTCTAAACCATGCCTCACTTGGATCAAGCCTTGCTCAACATTCATAATTACACCAATTTTTATCAAAAAATCCAATCCAAGCAATATGTCATAGTTGTCAGTGTCTATAACCATAAATGTCATGGCACATTGTACACTTCTAACTTTCACAAGTACTTCATCAATTCTCCCCATGGCCTATGTGACGACTCTAGACATAGTTTTGTAGGTCTCAAATCCCATGACCAAATGCATTATGCCCAACTCTCTAACTACTGCAATAGCCATAATAGACATGGACGTTCTAGTATCTACCAATCCTTCCACCACATAGTTGTTTATTCCTACAAGAAAATGGAGAGTCTTGCTCCTATGCGTTTTGTTGATAAAAATCCTTCTAATTGTTGGAGATGTTGAAATCATAGATACTTGGTTGTCCATTGTTTTTGAATCTCTCTTACATCTAGCCAATTTCACTAGACTCTCAAGGTGTTCAAGTTCTCCTAGGATTATACGAATTGTCTCCATAGGTGAAAGGGAAATCTTTCCTTTAATGAAGTGGGAGAGAATCTTAGACCTGACCGAGGTCTCCTTGTTCATTCCTATCCCTTCTCTTGTAGTTTCAAGGATCTGCACAATTCCACTTGGTGGCACCTCAACAAGCATCCTTCTTCTAGGAACTCACATGTAAGAAAAGATATTATTGTCTTTGCATAGCTTGAGAAGTTGTTGCATGGTTAATGAATGTGTAATCCTTCAAATCCATGTTCATCTACTTGTGTTGTCTAAATTTATCTAACAAACAACGTTTTCATACTTTTTCATTCAAAAAGTTTATCTAAGGTTCATCCATCCATATACACGAGGCAAAATATTTTGCCACATCATTAAGATTCTATCCATGTGAGTAGAGATTGTGTCCAACATGGCAAGGCATATTTTAAAAATATTTTGTCCATGTCATCAAAAGATGTAAAAACATATTCTATCATGCTCACAATCTCATGTTCACATGCTCATGCTCACATGTTCAAAATATTGCATCATTGATTTTAAACCATTAAAACCATTATTATAGCAATTGAGACTCAAAAGTGGAACATCCTAGAAGTTCAAAGCTAAGTTTCAATTCCAATTCCATATCTTGTTTTTCAAAATAGGTGGCATTGTCATAGGCCTCCAAAATCCAAAAGCATTGCAAATTTTCATACATAACAAACCCAAATCTAAAGATGTTGCAAGTATTGAAGCCTAAATCAAGTATCAAATCTAAACTTCAACTTGAAATATCATAATAATAATCAATCTTGATTCCTTTAATCAAGTGGTGATTGGTTAAAGGTGGGATTGCCACTAATATCAAAACAACTAGTCCCAAAATCTTGTTGTAACTTGCAAGTTGCACAATGTTTCAATGCTCAATAGTAATCAAGATTCAACCATAAAATTGAATCACATTTTTGTTATGCAATAATTTACAAGTACTTTAGACTTAAAAAGTTAAGGAACTTAGAATGTTGGAGCAACATTTTTGCAATGGAATTTATTATAGCTCCTCTTAATCAATGTAATTCCCCCTTCAAACATCATAAACGCAAGTAACAAAACTTAATGGCAATGGCTTGCCAAAGTACATAAAGAGAGGGAGAAGAGAGGGCATAGAAATTAACAAAATTGATAGTGACTCCTAATCAATGTTGAAGATCTAGCAAATGCAATAATGGAGATTGGCCAAAGAGGCAAACCTAAACCCTATGGTGGAGCAATTTAGCATATCCAATTTGGATATAGGAGCCATGTGATGGAAACATGTGTGGGCTTTTGATAACCTCCTACATGAAACTTTAACTATTAAACTCATAATTGGGCGAAATACATTTTAAAATTTCATTTTTTTTCAAGAACATGTAAGAGCTCAAGTTTTAGGGTAGGGAATTGGCTAAAATTTGCTTGTAAAAGAAATGTTGCTCAAACCATAAGTAGAACCTTTTTTCTTTTTTAATAACATATTCAAAATTGGATTCCTTTTTTCATTTATGTGTGGAATTAGAGTTGGAACCATTCTAATCTATTAAAAAAAATTAGATTTGAAGGTTCTTCATAAAACAAAAAAACCAACCAACATTGGTTCTTACACATTTTTGTTCTAAACAAAATAAAATTTGATAATCACTCATCACTTGTATTTTACCCATTTGCTAGCCAACATTATTTGGTCATTTCCAATGTTTTGATGATCAACAAATAAGATCGCAAACTACTAACAACCATAATCATTAACATTTTGCTAATGTTAGTGAAGGAAAATCACAACCTATTATATTATAAACTTGAGATGCACAAATTGAAAAACGATGATATCCACAAAATGCATGAAATAAGATGAACAATGAAATGTGCCAAAACAACAAATCCAAGAACATTGCAAATTTTCATATGCAACAAACCCAAATCTAAAAATGTTACAAGCATTAAGGTCCAAATCAAGTATGAAATCTGAACTTTGACTTGAAATATCATAATCAAACTTTAGCTTTCCAAAAAAAATCTTAATTCCCTTGATCAAACTACAATTGGTTGAAAGTGGAACTACAACTAATATCAAAACAACTAGTCCCAAAATGTTGTTATGACTTGTAAGTTGCACAATGTTTCAATGTTCAACAATAATTGACATTCAACTATAAAACTTAATCACATTTTTGTTATGTGACAACTTACAAGAATTTAGGAGTAGAAAATTTTTAAAACCTAAAGAGGATTTATTGATGTTCACGACTCATAATAACTCCTCCCTCAAGCATCATGAATGTAGCGACAAAATTAATGACAACAACTTGCCAAAATACATAGAAAGAGGTGGTGAAAGGGGCATAGATATCACCAAAATTGATGGTGATTCCTCCTAATTGACCTTGAGGATCTAACAATTGCAATGATAAAGATTGGCCAAAGAGGCAAACCCCAAACCCTAAGGTGGAGTAATCTAGCATATTCAATTTAAATATTGGAGCCATGCAATGGTGACATGTGTGGGTTATTGACAACCTCCTATGCAAAACTTTAACCATTAAACTCATAATTGGCCATATTAGGGTGAAAGCATAATCAAGTATATTAAAAAAAGGGCTCTGAGTAGTTGTAGTTTTACAAATAAATGCAAGAAAGTAGAGTCAAAATCTTTTCAATCATTGTTAAACCATCATGGTGCAAAATATTGAGTTTATAGTATACAAACCATTAATATGCAAAATATTGAGTTGTATACAAAGTTTGGAAAACTTTAGTGTAATAAAAGTAGGTCAAAATTGTTTTTGACCTTCACTAATGGAATTGTGTTAAATTTTATTTTTACATTAAAATATTATTATTTTTACCTTAGAAGTTGAAAGTGCATAAATAAAATCTAGATGACCATTAACTCAAAAAAAATTTAAAACTGAATATTTCATCTACCTAAAACCTATTTTCTTTCTTTGGACAACTTGAAAAGTTAAAAAAAAATTATTTTCATTTTAAAGAAATATAATTAAATCTATTTTAAGCATGCAATTCTTTGACATAAATTCAAAGAACATGTTCATATCGACCACTAAAATAAATAATATTTTAAAATTTAATATGTTAACATTTAATTTCTAGATATTTAAATTTTTTTTTGACAAGGTAACAAAATGTATACCTGATTTTGTTTTCACTCATTATATTAAAAACCCATTTTTTCCAAGCTTACAAGTAGGAGCTCAAGTTTTAGGGTAGGGAATTAGCTAAAATTTGTTAGCAAAAGAAATGTTGTTGAAACCAAAAGAAGTGAAACCATAATTTATTTTTTGAAAAATAGCCTCAAAATTGGATTATTGATTTCATGTATGTGTGGAATTAGAATTGGAACCATTCTAATCTATTTTTAAAAATTGGATTTAAAGGTTTTCATAAAAGTAAAAAACCAACCAACATTGATTCTTACACCCTAAAAAACACTAGATATGATAACCACCCATCACTTATATTTTAGCCATTTGCTAAACAACATTATTTGGTCATTTAAATGTTTGCCCATGGGATGTTCTGGTTGATGACATGGATCAAAACACCTTGGAATGGAACCAACAATGTATTTTGATGGTGTTTTTTTATTGGAAGTGAAAATGTAATTGTCATTTTGCATGTTAATGTGACTAACATTTGTAACAAATGTGGTTCGCATAATGAGTTGATACAAATTTACCCTTTCACACAAACACATGTTCTTCATTTTTTTGGGGCAATTTTTTGCATTTCTTTTATAAAATTTAATTTTGTCACATACATAGGATTTTTGGGGAAAAAAACCTTAATTTGATAGGTTTTCAAAAAAATTCAAATCATTAGATTTTTACAACATATTCCAACAAGAAACATTCTTTTACTTTCACAAATCATTCACTATGGTTTCAAACTTCATTATTTTTATCAATCCTTATTTCTTGCTTCCATAAATCCTAACTTTGTTTAATAAAAAGACAACACCAAAATAATGGCTATTTGTAAAGCTCAAAAATTGAATTACAATCTATATCTCTTTATAATTGGGATTCGATGTATTTAGGTAATTATGCATTAAAATATTTGTCTTCACACAATTTATTTTGAAGCTTATTCAAAATATTTTTACATTGATGGGAATGGATTGGGTATTGTTTGGGAAAACTTTTACACGTGTAATGTTAAAAATACTATTCATCTCTAATTCCCAATGTTGATGAATGTGTTAAACATTCATCAAAAGGATGAATAGTTTTCACATCCTTATAATAGTTAGGTTAGGTTGAATAATGGCAGTTAGGGTTTAGAAGTGGAGGCTACTCAGGGCTTGGCGACGATTAGGGTTAGGGTTTGGTGGTGGCTAGAGTTAGGTGGTGGCTAAGTTAAGGTTAAGTGGTGGTTACTTTAGGGTTATGAGATAGTATATATTGGAGTTGTTTTGAATAGTCTTTCATTTTCTCCTTTCATGGTTTTGAGTGCACATAGAACATTCAAGCCTTGTTAGTTGTTGCAAGTCATAGTTTTGTGATTATAGCATTTGAAGCATATAACCTTTGTAATCTTTTTGTTAGTTAATGCGATTGTTCCATTTCATCTTTCATTTCTTGCTTGTTTTTTGGGCTTTACCAAAATAATGGCCAGTTGTAAAACTCAAAAAATGAATGAAAATCTATATCTTCTTATAATTAGGCCTTTATGCATTTAGGTAGTTATGCATTAAAATATTTGTCTTCACACAAGTTATTTTGAAGCTTATTCAAAAATGTTTTTACATTGATGGGAATGGATTGGGTATTGTTTGGGAGAACTTTTACACATGTTTAAAAGGCTTTTAAAAGTGTAGGGTTACTGTTTTATGAAATGGTGGTAATAGTTACAAAGGAAGGCAATGTTTTAGTATTTTGTTAAATAACAAAATGTGAAAAACAAGGGTGATAATTGTTTTGTTGTTTGGTGTGCAAGTGGAAATTTTGGTTTTTTTTGAGGTGTTGTTGATGGTGTGAAGATTTGTGGTTGTTGGTGGAGTTTGGGGTTGCAAAATAGTTGGTGGTGGAATGTGAGGTTTCAAATTGCACTACAATTAGGTTTGATTTTTGTCGTATTTTTGTTTTTTCTAAGGGAGATGCAATTGTTTTGATTTTGATTTTTAGGTTTCAAAGGTTTTTTTGTGTGTTAAGATATGAATGTTGTGGCCAATATGCTATGTACAAGCTTTATGAAGACAAAGTTTCACAACTTGGGGACATATAAGAACATTTTGGTTGAGGATTTGCAAGGTTTTTTTGCATCAACACAAGAAAGTGATGTACATGTTCATGAGTTACACATATGGCATTTGCACAAGATAAAAATATGAGTGCAAGTTGAAATTCAAACATAGAGTTTGACACTTTATTTTTGAAGTTGAATTAGAAAAAAATAATTAATTTTTCAGTTTATTAATATATATTTTTGTAAGAACTACATGCAGTTGTTTACATATGTATTTCTAATATAGATTTTGAATTTTTGTTATATTAATTCTAGAATTTTGAAGCCGATTTTTAGGGTTTGATTATCACAAGTTCTTTTATATTCAAAATTGCAAGGTTTTATTTTGATTTGAAGGATTTCTTAATGCTTGAACATTTAGTTTAGTGATTGTGTAAGTATTTTGTTTTTATTTTGTACTTTGGATTTTAACACTTGAGGTTGGGCATGTTTCATTTGATATACACTTTGAAACTTTGAGATTGATTTTCAAAGTTGAATTGAAACAATCCAATCATATCTTTGAATGTATTAATTTCTTGTTTGGGTTTCATCTGAATTACATGGAATTGTTTGCGTATTTATTTGTTACATGCATTGTAATATTGAAATTCACAAGGTTTTTGGGTTGGAGCTCAAAATGATAGGATTTGGTTATTTGGTTTTCATTTTAGGATTTTCATCATTTGATTTTCAAGGTTGAAACATTTTTGGTATTTGATTCAACTAATGTGATTTTGTTTCTATTGTATTTAATGTTTTTAGTGATTGAATGGACACAACAACACATTAATCATGATATGTTTGGCAATGTGTAACATATTAGATCAACAACATGTAGTTAAAAAAATTGTATAGATTATGAACAATTTAGTTTTAATATAAAATTGGACTTGGTGTTCAAATAGTTTGAACTTGTTGGGTTTTTTATAACAAGGTTAAAACATTATACTTTTCTATGTGTTTTTGTTTGAAACATTTGGTTGAACTAGTATGTTTTTATTTGGATTGTTTTGAATTTTGAATTTTCAAATCATATGTTAAATTCTTGTCATATTTTCATAACTAAATTTTTTTAATGTAAAATCCTAGTCTTGGATATTTGTTTGCGATTCAATTAAATACTTTTAAGATTCACAAGTGTTTTTTTATTTATCCCATTTTCATAAAATTTAATTTATTTTTCCTTTGTGATAAAATTAAAAGGGAATATCTTCTCAATATTTTGAATTGGTCATTTTGTTTTGACTAGATTTTACACTACAATTTTTTCTTAAGACTAGTTTTAGAAACAAATGTTTAATTTCTATGTAGTTTAATCAAACATATTTTATAGAGTGATATAATATTCAAGGCAAATCATAATTTGGTAAAGACACATGGATATAGATATTGAAATTTCAAATCTTGGTTTGGAACACATTAATAAAATTTATTACATTGAGGGTGATTGTTCATTTGATACAATAGCCCATCGATTAAAATATTAAAAAAATGTTTTAAAAAAATAACATCTTATACTTACAATTCTTCTTTGGAAATATTGATGGCATTATCATTAAAGAATTACAATCTTAGTGTTGAGGAACCCAAATTTTACATTATGAAGAACTTTGCATTCACTAAATATAACCTTAAAACAAGCCTATTGCAAGAACTGGAATCTTGTTGTAAATATTTTGTACACATGTTATATATTTGTAGGCAAACATATAAAAGGTAAGAAGCATGCCATACTTTTCAGCCAATTGATTGCTCATAATTGATTATTAAATCATAAATGATTTTGTTTCAATTTTATGATGTTACGTCATTGGCTAGGATTCCAAGATGGGTTTAACATCAAATGGCAACATGTTTGCACAACCTTTTTTAATATTAAGAAATATTTAAAAGAATGCCATCAAGCTAAAATTAGAATCCAAACGTAGTGAACAAATTGCAAATTTTATTTTTAAAAAAAAACATAATTGTATAATCGCCAATATTGGGTAATGTGTAACATAGGTGAAACATAACCAAATTTTAGACAAGATTCAGATTGGAAGTCCTTTAAAGGACCAAAGACTAAACCAAAACATGAACTATGTAGATGGAAGACTTGAGCTGGACAAAGGTTCTTTACAACTTTTGAAAATAGAAACTGGACAACATTAGTCAGGATCATGTACTATGGAATGGACATAATGGGCCCTGTTCCAGCTAGGAATCTCACGAGCAACCTAACAAGTTTTTGTAGGACTTATTTCAAAGCATAATTGGTTTTTCCACCACCAATTCACATTTTAATCATGTTCTCAATTGATTGATATTAAAAATGAACATCAAAAACACAGAAAGTGAAGCATGAAGACGACTATCTATCCCACCTAAGTACAGAACGATTGTCAATTTTCCTTTAGAGTTTTTGTTGCTTTATATGCATAACATCATGTGAGATCTTACAATCCATGTAAAATCTCACTAATCATTTAATCTTACGTTTTGTAAGGTTCCTGTTTTATATATATATAAGGCAGTGTTTCTTTACGTGTGGGGAGGGTCTACATTTAGACCGGTTCTGGAATTTTGGCAGCCATACCTGGCCTGCCAGCCACAGTGAACCAGCATCAACCATGAAGGATGGATGGAAAGTGGTCAAGAAACAGTTCTCTGTTGGGTTCCAATTCCCTAGCTAACAATGGTGATTACCTCAGTTGCTAATTTTGACTACCTACCTACTAACAACCCACAAGCGGCAGGTTGTTAGTAGATAGGTAGTAAAAACAGCCCTTACCTATGTATAAACCATCTGGTTACCTGATAGTTACCTATTTTCCTACCTATCTAGCTATATATGGGACCTATTGCTTACAGAATTGGTTACGAAGGTGAAACAAAATATTAACTCAGTTGAGGTTCATCCACAACTGAGTAATAACAGGCATCCAGTGGCTGGTGCACTGGTGTGTGCTGGTTCACTGTGGCGCTGGCCGTGCTGGGCTTGTGACTGCCACCTTGAATCAAGAATGCCTGAAAAATCACTGGAATAAAACCTGAACACCAATTACCTTCATAATAGCTGTGAAACATGTACCAGGCTGTCAGCGAGACAAATGAAGCATAGTTTTGTGATGGAGTTGCTTAAACCTTACGGTGAATTGTGTGTTCATTTATTTTGAAGAAACTCACTATAATGTCTGTCATAATTACTTCAATATCATAATAATTGTCATAATATCTGGTGGTGTGACGAACACGATGTGCTTGGAGAGTCCTACACCAGCAGCCTTGTTTGGGACATAGCAATGACTCTTTACAAACGGTTCTACAGGATTTCATGTGTTTGAGTACATTTGCCTATGGTAATTTCATATTTTTATCAACATTCAAAAGTCCTCTTTCATGATATACTAGTGTGGCCTGTGCCGTTGGCCCAAGTGTTACCATGTCCTCAACTGATTTTTCCTTTCAAAACCTGGTTTTTTGGAATTGATTTGAATTTTCAGCAGCAGAAATCACTTAAAAATCGAGATCTCCCACATTTTGAATCCAAATCTTACCAAATAAATTCCATTAAATCCTCCTCATCAAGATCTTTCCAACACACCAAAGGCACATTCCAATTCCTCTGAAGTTTTCAGCTATGATTTAATTTAATTTTCAATGAAGAAATCATTCAATATTCAAGAACTTTTGGACCGCAAGTCCAAACGTCATGGAACCAAGCCCATGCACCCTTCCTCGTCGAGAGCTTTCCAAAGACACTAAGAACACAATCTGAAGCATCCCGGTTCGGTGGATCTCATAACTAAAAACAGAACAAAACAAAACAATCTACCTTCATAGATAGATTAGGTGTACAGGTGAAGCACAAAACAACACAATTTGCCAAATCTTGGTTTCAATGTTAGAGTTATCCTTAAAGTCACCCTGTCTTTGAGCCCTAGTTTGACCCTGTAATCCCTGTTGCATTCCCCATTTGAGTGTAGCCATAAAGTGATTGCAACTGGGTACTGTTTAATGGCACT
>Ga0116229_10002010_pt1 | contig 32554 bp, 27 predicted proteins | sample S1TSphgellanicum_3_FD_87313 | JGI IMG/M metagenome (GOLD analysis project Ga0116229, IMG submission 87313) | Host-associated microbial communities from peat moss isolated from Minnesota, USA - S1T2_Fc - Sphagnum magellanicum MG | ecosystem: Host-associated > Plants > Peat moss > Unclassified...
ATCTCGTAGGGGCCGTTCTCCGGCGCGGCCGCGTTTGGAATGCGCGTATCGATGCTGTCATTCGGCAAGCCGGTGGCACCGGTCGTCAGGATGGTGGCGTCATTTTGAACAAGCCCATCCTTAGCCACCTTCAGCACCGCGGAGGCCGCAGCGACCGTCGCGAATGGCGGCGGGTCGGTGTCGCTGGCTTTCGACGGCGCACCGCCGGTCATGATCGGCGGCAGTTTCGTGTAGGGGTCCTTCGTGGTCGGGCTGATCGAATACGTGTTTTTCACGTTGGCCGAATATTGGGTGGCGAGCGCCCAGTTCGGGCCGGGCTTGCCGTCCTTGGTGATGATGCCGCGCGACAGCAGGTTGCTCACTGCGTCGCCGGAGGGCGATGTGTAGGTGGCGAACACATGGTCAAATGTGCGGTTTTCACCGACGATGACGATGATATGCTCGATTGGCGTACGCGGGATCGTGTTTGCGAAGGCAGGCAGCGCGGGTGCCGCAAGCATCGGCACCATGGCCAGGCTGGCGGCGCAGCCACGCAAGGCCGCTTTTCGTGCAGGCCGTTGATACATCATCTCAATCTCCTAGTTTAGCCCATGTTCCATGCGCGCGGATGCACGGCTCGCTTGCCCAGAGGAGGGCGCTTTCACGACGGCATTTTGTCCGGCGTCGAATTGCCTCACGTCGATCGTGCGGCGAGGGGCTTATAGAGACCTGACAGTAACCTGACGGTGTCGCTTCTGTTTCACTTCCATTAAGTTTTTCGGTGGCCTAAGCCGTTATGGTGCAAACGGACAGATCGGTCTCATATCGCCGGGCCTGAAATCGGCTGTGGCGTGTGATCGGCAAGCTGAGAAACGCCGGCGACACGCTTATGAAACTGGCTGAACCATTTTCGGCGCGGAATTTAGATCGATCAATATCGTGCCAGATAATGCGTTTCACCGGGGGGCAATTTACACGCTTGACCTGAATGGAAGAATGAGTGCCGCCGGCCCAATCGTTGTCATCCCGAGCAGAGATCGACGTCTAAAACCGGAAAACCCCCCGATACCTCTCCGGCGACTCAAAACTGCGCCGCATCTGCTGCCACACCGCAACAATCTCGGCCGCATCCTCGTCGGACACATTCGGCGCTTCGCAGCTCGCCCATTCCTCCTTATGCGAGGCCATGATCTTGTTGCCGTTCATCGAGCGGGGCTCGTCATAGGCGGTCAACGCCCCATAGACCATCGGCAGATCGAGCGCCGCGAAAACCGTGCCCAGTGTCTTTGTGGGGCGTTCGATCAGATCGTCGAAGAACAGCACGATCTTGAACCGGTCCAGCCGAGACCTGAGCATGGTATACGAGATGGCAACATCCCGCCACAGATCCGCCTGGCTCCAGCCGGTGAAGCGATGCCACGAGAGCACCACATCCCAGGGATTGCGCAGGCAGGTGAAATACTTGCCTTGCGGAAAGGCGGCGTCCAGCACTTTACCGTACCATTCTATGGGAAACCCGTGCCGCGTCTTCTCGCCGGGAAGCTGCCACCAGCTGATCAGCTTGGGAATGCCGATCGGCTTGTGAAACCACATTTCAGACCCGGACGGCTCCAGCGCGATCAGCAACTGCCGAACGGCATGGCCATCCAGGTCATAGGGCGTTTTGAAAAACTTGGCACAGGGGATCAGGGTGGAATGCGCGCCGCTGGCGGTGCCGAAGATCAGGCCGCTGGTCTCGCCGAGCGACTGGATGTTGGGATGGGCGCGAAAGCAGAATTCCAGCAAGGACGTGCCGGATCGGCCGATACCCACCAGCGTCAGAGGTGCGCCTGCGTTTCGGGCGTTGGGCATGTGGCGGACCGCTACATCCCAAGCGCGCGTTTGTAGAGGTCGAGCAGGGATTCCTGCTCCTCGATCTCCGCCGGCTCCTTTTTCCGTAGCACGATCAGGGCGCGCAGCGCCTTCACGTCGAAGCCGCTGGCTTTGGCCTCGCCAAAAATGTCCTTGATATCGTTGCTCAGCGCCTTTTTCTCCTCCTCCAGGCGCTCGATGCGTTCGACGATGCTGCGCAGGCGGTCGGCGGCGATGCCGCCGGTTGTCGGGTCGGGGTTGGCTTCCTGCCTGGCCCGGCTTTTCTGCGCTGCGTCATTGTCCATCACGTCCATGCCCTGCTCTCTCTGCTTTGCCCGGAAAACCCCCTTATCCCGCAGCATCCGCATTACGCGCAAATGCCGCTTGCTGCGCTGGCGTGGCGGGGGCCTGGTGAAGGGCTTGCCACGCCTTGTAAGGCATGCCGTAGATCCTCGCGCGCGCATCCGGATCGGCCATCTCCACCCCGTGTTCGGCCGCCGCCTCCCTGTACCAGCGCGAGAGGCAGTTGCGGCAGAACCCGGCCAGGTTCATCAGATCGATGTTCTGCACGTCGCTCCGCTCGCGCAAATGCGCCACCAGGCGGCGGAAAGCGGCGGCTTCTATTTCAGTGCGGACCGCAGGATCAAGGTCGGGGTCAGACATGGCGCGTCTCCGGTTTAGGTTCGGTGTGTAGGGTGGCCGCTCATCCCCACTCACCATAGAACCGCGCCGGATGCGCGGGCAAAATTCCAGCAGGAGACATAATGGCGATACGCTCCAAACTGCGCCGCCACCGGCAGACCAAGATCGTCGCCACGCTCGGGCCGGCCAGCGCCGCCGACGAGACGATTGCCCGGCTCTTCCACACCGGCGCCGACGTGTTCCGGCTGAATTTCTCCCATGGCAGCCATGCCGACCACGCTGCCCGGATCGCCACCGTGCGCGCGCTGGAGTTGGCGACCGGCCGGCCGATCGGCATTCTGGCCGATGTGCAAGGGCCGAAACTCCGGGTCGGCCGGTTCGCAGGCGGCCGCGTGCATCTCAGCACCGGCCAGCATTTCCGGCTGGATCAGGACCCGACACCGGGTAATGCCACACGGGTGGAGTTGCCGCACCCCGAAATCCTGGCCGCCGCCACCAGCGGCACCACATTGTTGCTGGATGACGGCAAATTGCGGCTGCGGGTGGACCGCAACCGCGGCGGCCATCTGGAATGCGAAGTGGTCACCGGCGGGCCGCTGAGCGACCGCAAAGGCGTGAACGTGCCGGACATCCTGCTGCAAATTCCGGCACTGACCGAAAAGGACCGGCGCGACATGGAATTCGCCCTGAACCAGGGGGTCGATTTCATCGGCCTGAGCTTCGTCCAGCGCCCGGAAGACGTGGCCGAAGCGCGCGCTATCGCCGATGGCCGCGCCTGGATATTGTCGAAGATAGAGAAGCCGCAGGCGCTGGAACAGCTGGAGGCAATCATCGCGCTATCTGATGCGGTGATGGTGGCGCGCGGCGACCTGGGGGTGGAATTGCCGCCGGAAGAGGTGCCGCTGGCGCAAAAACGCATTATCCGGGCGGCGCGAGAGGCCGGCAAACCTGTGGTGGTGGCGACCCAGATGCTGGAAAGCATGATCAGCGCCCCTGCCCCCACCCGTGCCGAAGCCAGCGATGTGGCTGGCGCGGTGTTCGATGGCGCCGATGCGGTGATGCTGTCGGGCGAGACCGCGGCCGGCCAATATCCGCAGGAAGCGGTGGCGATGATGGACCGCATTGTTACCCGGGTTGAGCAGGACCCGGGTTGGCGCAACACCATAGACGCCAGCCGCTCTGCATCGGATGGCTCCATCTCGGCGGCCATTTCTGAAGCTGCCAGCCAGATCGCCCGCAGCATCGGCGCACGCGCCATCGCCGCCTTCACCTCTTCCGGCGCCACCGCCTTGCGGGTGGCAAGGGAGCGGCCGAGCCAGCCAGTGCTGGCGATCGTGACCGAGCAGACAGTGGCGCGCCGGCTGGCGCTGGCCTGGGGCGTGCATTCGGTCCATACCGAGGATGCGCGAACCATGACCGAGGCGGTGGCGCGCGCGGCCCGTCTGGCGCGCGACGAGGGATTCGCCCTAAATGGCGAGACGGTGGTGGTGGCTGCCGGCATTCCGTTCGGCCAGGCCGGCACCACGAATGCGCTGCGTGTCACCATTGTAAAATAGCCGTATCATACTTTGTTGTGTCGGACAGCTTTATCGGAGTGCAGACGCACTTATGTCCGATGCTGCCCTTAGGAGCCGCCCTTTCATGGCGACCATCATCCCCGTTGAAGATTTCGACTGCGTCGTGTTCGGTGCCACCGGCGACCTGACATTGCGCAAATTGCTCCCTGCCCTCTATCACCGTTTTGCCGACGGCCAGTTTTCAAAGTCGTGCAGGATCATCGCCGCCGCACGGTCGGAGCTGACCGACGAGACGTATCGCGACCGCGCCCGTACCGCCTTGCGCGAGCATGTGGCGGAGAGCGATCTGCCGGAGGACAAGCTGACCGCGTTCCTGGCCCTGGTCTTCTACGCCCGCGTGGATGGCGCGCGCGTTGAAGGGTGGGAGCAGGTGCAAGACCTGTTCGCGGGCGGCCCAGACAGGATAAGGGTGTTTTATCTGGCAACCTCGCCGAACTTATATGGCGCGGTATGCCATAATCTCAGCGAACAAGGGCTGGTGACGGCAAAATCGCGCGTGGTGCTGGAAAAGCCGATCGGCCACGATCTGGCCTCGGCGCGCGAGATTATCGCACAGGTCGGCAAGGTATTTTCCGAGAAACAGACGTTCAGGATTGACCATTTCCTCGGCAAGGAGACGGTACAGAACCTGCTCGCATTGCGCTTCGCCAACGTGATTTTCGAACGGCTATGGAATGCCGATGTGATCGATCACGTTCAGATCACCGTGGGCGAGACGGTGGGCGTGGAAAGCCGTGGCGATTACTACGATCATTCAGGCGCGCTGCGCGACATGGTGCAGAACCATCTGCTGCAGCTTGTGTGTCTTCTGGCGATGGAGCCGCCGATCAGCCTGGACGCGGATGCGCTGCGCGATGAAAAACTGAAGGTGCTGCGGGCCTTGCGGCCAATGGCGGCGCATGAGGTGGGGCACCTGACCGTGCGCGGCCAATATGTCGCGGGCGCGGTGGCGGGCAAGTCGGTGGATGGGTACGCCAAGGATCTTGCCAATGGCGGTGCGGCCAGCACGAGTGAGACGGAGACTTTCGTGGCCATCAAGGCGGAAGTGCGCACCTGGCGCTGGGCCAATGTACCGTTCTATCTGCGCACCGGCAAGCGTTTGCCAAGCAAGGTCTCGGAGGTGGTGATCCAGTTCCGCGACATCCCGATTTCCGTATTCCCGCCGGCGAGCACGGAATTGCAGCCGAACCGCCTGATCATCCGCCTGCAGCCGGAAGAGGGTATCAGGCTGGGGATGATGACCAAAGACCCAGGCCCAGGCGGGCTGCGGTTACGGCCAACGGAGTTGGATGTCAGTTTCGAACAGGCGTTTTCAATCCGTTATCCGGATGCCTATGAGCGGCTTCTGATGGATACCGTACGCGGCAACGCCACCCTGTTCATGCGCCGCGACGAGGTGGAAGCGGCGTGGCAGTGGGTGGAGCCCATTCTGAGTGCCTGGCAGACCACCACGGAACGGCCCAAACCCTATGCCGCCGGAAGCTGGGGCCCCACCGCATCGATCGCGCTGATCGAACGCGATGGCCGCACATGGCACGAAGAACTGGCCTAACGGCCAAGGCATGAAGAGCTGGCCTAGCGGCCAAGGCGAAACCTTCGCCCCCCAGCTTTGTTCTAACACGCGCAAACGCCACGCTTCGATACCGCGCGGCAGCTCGTTTTGAGTCTAAGGAACCCGCCTCATGCCCATGGATCCAATGATCGAGATGGAATTCGTCAAGCTCGCCGATGGCCGGTTCGGCATCCAGGCGGTTGGCGAAACCGAGCCGGACCAGGATATCGGCCCCTTCGACACCCAGGCGGAGGCCGAAGCATGGTTATTCGACCGCGCGGAACGGCTGGAGGCCCAACGCGACGAGCCCCCCGTGCTCAAGCCAGGCTTCGGCCAAGGCATTCGCTGAGCGCGCTTGACCTTGCAACACCCGACCGGCTCGGGTGTTGGTGGGATGCCAAGGGGCATCCCGCCCTATTGTAGGAAAGGATTTGTGGCGCGTTCCGCGCCGATGCTGGAGTTTGGGCCGTGGCCGCAGACGAATCGCAGGTCGTCGCCGAGCGGTAGCAGCTTGGTCTTGATCGCATCGATCAGCGCGGCGTGGTCGCCATAGGGAAAATCGGTGCGCCCGACCGATCCGCGAAACAGGACATCACCAAGCTGGGCAAAACGCGCCGACGTGTTGATGAACACCACATGGCCCGGCGTGTGGCCGGGGCAATGCAAAATGTCGAACACATAGGGCCCGACCGACACCGTATCGCCTTCGGCCAGATAGCGGTCGGGGATGACATCGCGCAGTCCGGTCAAACCATACATCGCACCCTGTTTCACCAGGGTTTTCAGCAGCATCTCGTCGCGCTTGTCGGGGCCGATAATCTCCACGCGCGCATGTCCGGCCCTGGCATTCAGTTTTTCAGCCAGTTCCGCCGCACCGCCGGCATGGTCCAGATGGCCGTGGGTGAGCCAGATCGACACCGCATCCAGCTTGTTCGCGGCCAGGAACGCCAAAATGCGGTCGGCATCGCCGCCCGGGTCGACAATCGCTGTCTCGCCCGTGGCCGCATCTGTTATCAGGGTGCAGTTCTGCTGCAACGGGGTCACCGGAATAACCGCGATTTTCAACCCAGCCATGAGACCTCCGTGCTTCGGCGGCATGTGGTGGCCGAATATGCTGGCGCACGCAAGACTGCCATCTTCCATAATCTTACCGGCATGCCATGGTCTTTCTATATAGAAGGACCGTTCTATAGAGACGTGTGGGGCCTCACCATAAAATGAGGGGGGCACCGTTATATGAGCGGGCCACAGCGCCCAGGAGAATTTTATGCTTTACCAATGGCAGGACTGGCAGCGCATGAGCCTGGAGCCAGCAAGGCTGATGGCGAGCAGCGCGCTGTCGCTGCTGTCATTGCCCGGCAACCCGATCGCGCCGACCTCGATCGGGCGTTACGCCCGGGCAGCTTTAGACAGTTTCGAGCATAATACCCGCAGCTTCGGCAAGCCCGCCTTTGGCCATGAGTCTACCTTGATCGACGGAAGCGCGGTTGCCATCGTCGAGGATATAGTGGCCAGCACGGCCTGGTGCGATCTGCTGCATTTCAGGCGTGATGCTGCGATAGGAGATCAGCCGAAGCTGCTGATCGTGGCACCCCTCTCCGGCCATTACGCAACGTTGCTGCGCGGCACCGTGGAAGCCTTCCTGCCGGATCATGACGTATATATCACCGACTGGCGGAACGCACGCGATGTGCCGTTGAGCGCGCCTGATTTCGACCTGGACGATTATATCGAAACCATCATCGATTTCCTGCACCTGCTCGGGCCATCCACCCATGTACTGGCGGTGTGCCAGCCGGCGGTGCCGGTGCTGGCCGCCACGGCGCTGATGAACGAAGATGACGATCCTCTGTCGCCGGCCAGCATTACCCTGATCGGCGGACCGATCGATACCAGGGAAGCGCCCACCGAAGTGAATGTGTTTGCCAAGCGCCATAGCCTGGAGTGGTTTCGCAGGCGGGTGATCCACTCGGTCCCGTTCGGCAATCCTGGCTTCCTGCGCCGGGTCTATCCGGGTTTTTTGCAGCTGGCAGGCTTCATGGCGATGAACCTGGATCGGCATTTAGACGCACATTGGGACATGTTTCACCATCTGGTGGACGGCGACGGCGAATCGCTGGCTGCCAAACGCGCGTTCTACGAAGAATACAAGGCGGTGATGGATATGCCCGCCGAATACTACCTGCAAACCATCTCCACCGTGTTCCAGGACCATTTGCTGCCACGCGGATTGATGCTGTCGCGTGGCCGCAAGATCGACCCATCGGCGATTACCCGCACCGCCTTGCTGACGATTGAGGGCGAGCGCGACGATATCTCCGGGATCGGCCAGACCCGCGCCGCGCATGCGCTATGCGCGCACCTGGATGCCGGGATGAAGGCGCATTACGAACAGCCCGGGGTTGGCCATTACGGGCTATTCAATGGCCGGCGTTTCCGCGAAGAAATTGCGCCCAGAATAAAGGCATTCATCAAACGGTAGGGCAAGCCACCCGTAGCTGCCGGGACAAGGCGAGGCGTAGGATTAACGTAAGGCCGCGGGTTTGGCCCCCAGCCTTACGTTGCAATACGACCTCTAGAGACCTAATGGCCTAGACAGCTTTCTTCAGATTTGGGCTCGCCTTGAAGCGAACCGTCTTGCCGGCCTTCACCTTCACCGGCTCGCCGGTGCGCGGGTTCATTGCCTTGCGCGCCTTTGTCTTCCGCACGGTGAACGTGCCGAAGGACGGCAGGGTGAAACCGCCATCTTTCTTCAGCTGCTTGACGATCGCATCAATCAGCGTTCCAGCCGCGGCATTTGCCGCAACGCCGGTGCAATCCGTGCTTTGCTGGATGATGCCAGCAATAAAAGCCTTGCTCATAGTCCTGTTTTCGTCCTTGCTCTGTTCTGTTCGCGTCAGCCGGCACATCGCCGATGAATGGCTTGCTTCCGGTTTTGGATTTCTCGGGGTGGCAAGATGGCCACGCGGCCACCAGACTTGATAAACCCGCGAAACTCGCCCAACGCTGGAAGCGCTAACCTTTCGAGTCTGAAATAGCGTCTTTCACCAGACTGCGCAACACCGCCTAATGCCCAAAAATGCAGTATGGCGCAAGCGCCTATCGCCCGATCCAGGATTGCGGCGTTTGGCGCGGGGGAAATGCCGGCTGAAACTCACGCGCCGGCTCCAGCGACGCGCACGGGTTATAGAACGGATCAGCCAGAATCACGCTTTCCCACCGCGCGCGCAGCTGTCGCACCTCGATTGCTTCCAGCCCGGCACGCGTGCCTTGGTAATGCCGGCCGAGCGACACCGACTCAAAATGATACAATTCGATGCAAGCTGCGAACACGATCCTGGCTCCCGATGCGCGTGCCCGCAAGCAAAAGTCCACGTCGTTCAAGGCGATGGCGAACGACTCGTCAAATCCGCCAAGCGACTCGAACAGGCTGCGCCTGACCAACATGCATGCAGCCGTAACAGCCGACACCTCGCGGTCGAGATACGCCAGGCCATAGGGACCGATCGCCTCCCGTTCGGCCAATCGGAAGCCATGTTCACAGAGATTGGCAAGCCCCATGATCACCCCGGCATGCTGTACCATGCCGTTGCCGTAGAGCAGCCGGGCGCCGACAATAGCTGCGCGCACCCCGGCTTTCTCTTGCGTATACGAAACCATTTGCCGCAGCCAGTCAAGCGCCGTCGGCACCACGTCATCATTCAGCAGCAGCAGCACCTCGCCTTTCGCATAAGACGCGGCCTTGTTGTTAACCGTAGCGTAATTAAACACCGGCAATCTCAGATCAACCACGCGCGTATGCGACAGCTTTGATGCCTGGCCAAGGATGCTTGCCTGAACTGTATCAGCCGGATCCACCTGCGATACCGCCAGCAGGATCTCGAAACATGGATAATCCGTCAGGCGCAGCACGGCGCGCAGGCACTGCAGAACATGCGGCGAACGGCAGGCGGATGGCACGATGATGCTGACGTAAGGCAAATCCGCATGCGGTGCCGGTTCGGCAATGGCCACCTGCATCGCCGCCATGTGTCGCAAATTCGGACAATGGGTCAAGATCAGCGGCAGACGAAGCAAGGTTTCGGCCGCACCCATCCGCGCCAGGGATAGCCTTGCCAGCTGGGCATCCGCCTCCAGCACCGGCCACAGGGCTGAATGTGAGTCACGGTGAAACACGCTCGCGCCTGCTGCGAAAAACCCTGAGCGCAGCAGCCAGGGGTCGGGCGATGGACGGAATGACGGGTGCTGGCGCCGCCCGTTCGACTCAAGCTTATCCAGATCGGCAAGAAAACCACGTTTGTCCGGATGTCGCTCGATCGCCTGGGCAAAACAGGCCAGCGCATGGGGTGCCAGGATTTCGCCTGCCTCCAGAACAAGAATCCACGCCCCCGCCAACTTGCCCCAATCCGCCTGCGTGCGGATCACCTTCAGCCCGCCGCGGGGCACCGCCCACTGCTCATCTACGGAGCGCCGACTAGCGGCCAGCGCCGCCTCCGACGCTCCCGCCACCACTGCCACTTCGATCGAGGGTTTGCTGGCGGTCATCGCGGCCAGGGCCAAGCGGTCCGCCGCGCCCCAGGAATCATAGAGATCGATCCATAGCTCATAAGGCGGCGCCTGGCCGCGCCGCAAAGCCGACTGGCCCAGAACGGCGCGGATGCGGCCGATCCTGCCCAGCCTCTCGCCACGCAGGGCATTTGGCAGCGACCGCCACCCTTGTGCGGCCAATCTGAACGCCGCCTCTCGCCTGCCCAGCACGCGCAATTGCAGATCGGGCGCCATGGCGGCGTCTGACAGGGCAAAAATCCGCAACTCAAGGCAGTCGGCCGCCTGCGGCACATGCAGCAGGATCGACCGCCAGTCGAAGCCGCGCCGACGCCGCGCCGGCCCGAAAAACGCCTCGCGCACCACCTGGCCGCGTGCCCGATCCGCCGCTTCCAGCTTGCCCCACCATTCCCCGCCCGCAGGCAGCCCCATCCGGATCAGGCACCATTGCCCGGCCGCTGCCTTAGGCAGCGCGGCGCTGAAGGCCGAACAGCTTGCCCCGGTGCCGGCCCGTGTCGCCCCGCGGGCGGTGACAAGAAGGCGATGACCCCCACTTAGGATTTTGATCACGTCAAGAATCCGGTAACCATGTCTGTACTCGGTCCGGCAGCGTGTTTCGAGTCGTTGAAGCAGGGAGTGTTGGTTTGAGTCGACGTATTGCCGTCATTGGTGCTGGCCCAGGTGGTCTGGCCGCCGCGATGCTGCTGGCAAGGGCCGGGGCGGATGTCACGATATTCGAGAAATCCCATCGGGTCGGTGGCCGTTCGGCAACCATCGAGGCAAAGGCGGAGGCAGGCCGGTTCCGCTTCGATATGGGACCCACGTTCTTTCTGTATCCCCGTGTTCTCGACGATATTTTCACCGCCTGTGGCCGCGAAATGTCACGCGAGATCGACCTGATCCGCCTGGACCCGCAATACGACCTGATTTTCGAGTCCGGCGGCCATATCCGCGCCACCCCCGATCTGGATCGGCTGCAGGCCGAGGTGGCGCGGCTTTCCCCGCATGATGCCGCCGCCCTGCCCCGCTTCATGGCCGATAACCGTGCCAAGCTGAATGCCTTCCGGCCGATTTTGGAGGCTCCCTTCAACGGCCTGCGCGACCTCGTTCAGCCGGATATGCTGAAGGCGCTGCCGATGATGCGCCCGCTGCGGACCGTGGATAGCGACCTCGGTACCTATTTCAAGGATGAGCGTGTGCGTTTGGCGTTCTCCTTCCAGAGCAAATATCTTGGGATGTCGCCTTATCGCTGCCCCAGCCTGTTCACCATCCTCGCCTTCATGGAATACGAATATGGGGTGTATCATCCGCGCGGCGGCTGCGGTGCGGTGATGGATGCTTTGGCGCGTGTCGCCGGCGAGCTCGGGGTGCGGTTCCGGATGAATGAGCCGGTGCAGGAAATCCTGTTTAACGGCCGCCGGGCGAGTGGTGTGCGCACCGCCCGCGGTAGCGAGGATTTTGACGCTGTGGTGGTGAACGCCGATTTCGCCAACGCCATGCAAACTCTGGTGCCCGACCGGCTGCGGAAGCGATGGACAGACCACAAGCTTGCGGCGAAGAAATTCTCCTGCTCCACCTTCATGCTCTATCTCGGGCTGGAGGGGATGGATGAAGGCCTGGCGCATCACACGATCTATCTGAGCGCCGAATACAAGCGCAATATCGCCGAGATCGAAGCCGGTGCCGCGCCGCCGAAAGATCCATCTTTCTATGTGCAAAATGCCTGCGTCACCGATCCCGATCTGGCGCCCCCAGGCCACTCCACCCTGTATGTACTTGTGCCCGTCGGCAACCGCACCGGTGCTGGCATCGATTGGGTGAAAGAGCGGGCGCGCTTCCGCGCCATTGCCCTGCAGCGGCTGGAACGGCTGGGCATACGCCACGTGGAAAAGCGCATACGCTTCGAGAAGATAATGACGCCCAATGAGTGGGAGACCGATCTCTCCATCCATCGCGGTGCTACCTTCAACCTGTCGCATTCACTGGACCAGATGCTGTGCTTCAGGCCACGCAACCGGTTCGAGGATCTGGACCGTGTCTATCTGGTCGGCGGCGGCACCCATCCTGGCAGCGGCTTGCCGGTGATTTTCGAGGGCGCCCGCATCACCAGCCGCCTGCTATCGCAAGATCTCGGTTTGCCGGGCCATTGGAGTGCCGATTCCGAAATGGCCGAGCCGGACTACAACCCTGTTCTGGCAGAGGCCCTATGAAGGATTTCGTACCCTCTCCCGGCCTGCCGATTGCGGTGATCGGTGGCGGTTTGGCGGGCCTGGCTTCCGCCTGCACCCTGGCAGCGCGTGGCCATCGTGTTGTGCTGTTCGAAAAAAACGATTGGCTCGGCGGCAAAGCGGCCGAATTCGAACAGGATGGCTACCGGTTCGACATGGGCCCGACCATTCTCACCGTGCCGCGCGTACTGGAGCGGATTTTTGCCGAGGCGGGCCAGTCCATGGCCGAAAAGCTCGATCTGAAGCGGCTGGATCCGCAATGGCGGTGCTTCTTCGACGATGGCTCCGTGCTCGATCTGAAGCAGGACATGGCGGAGATGAAGGCCAATTTGCAGGCCTACGCACCCGGCACCGAGCGCGGCTATGAAGATTTCATCGCCATGTCGGCCAAACTGCATGAGGTGAGCGAAAAATTCTTTTTCTGGCGCTCGGTGGAAGGCATTGGCGACACACTGGATTTCAAGAAGAATCTCGATCTTGCTACCGTGCGCGACGTGATGAGCCTGCGCATGGGCACTACGGTGGCCGGGCAGATACGCAAGCGGGTGAAAGATGCGCGCGTGGCCCAGATGCTGGACCATTTCGTCCAATATGTCGGCTCGTCGCCCTATGGTTCCCCGGCGGTGTTGTGCGGCATCGCGCATATGCAAACCAATGATGGCATATGGTACCCGATGGGCGGCACCCGGGCCGTGCCGGTGGCGCTGGAAAACCTGGCACGCGAACTGGGCGTGGTGTTTCGCACCAGCACGGACATTGCCCATATCCACGCGGCGAATGGGCGAGTGGACTCGGTGGAAACCGGTTCGGGCGAAATCATCAAAGTGGCGGCGGTGATCTCCAATATGGATAGCGTGCGCACCTATCGCGAGCTGGTCGGCGGCGAGGTGAATGCCGGTTTCGCCAAACGCTGGAAGCGCGAGCCCGCCTGTTCTGGTGTGGTGCTGTATCTGGGCCTGGACCGCGCCTATGAGCATCTGGCGCATCATGATTTCGTCTTCTCCCGCGATCCGGAAGAGGAATTTGATTACATCTACCATCGTGGCGAACCGGCGCCCGATCCCACCTGCTACATCGCTGCCCCTTCCCGCACGGAGCCAGGTGTGGCACCGCCTGGCGGTGAGTCACTGTACATATTGGTGCACACCCCCTATCTTCGCCCGCACCACGACTGGAAAACCATGCTGCCGGCCTATCGCCGGGTGATTTTGGATAAATTGGCGCGCACGGCCGGGCTGACCGATCTGGAAAGCCGCATCCGGGTGGAACGGGTGCTGACTCCGCAGGATATTCATGAGCGGTATCGCGTTCTGGATGGCGCCATCTATGGCCTGGCAAGCCATGGCAGAATGTTCGGCGCCTTCAAGCCGGGCAATCGATCGCGCGATCTGGCCGGGCTATATCTCGCAGGCGGGGCGGCGCATCCTGGGCCTGGCATGCCGATGGTTCTGATGTCCGGCTGGATTGCCGCGGATGCCCTGCATACGGATATGGCGCAGGTGGCGTAATGGCAGTTCAGAAGGCCGCGGGGGCAGGCATCCTGCCTTCTCTGCCACAGAGATCGGCTGGCTGGGTGGCCTTGTTCCGATTATATCTGCGTTTTCTGTTCTGGCAGGAATTCGATGCTATCAGGCTGTCACGCGCGTTCATTCCGCCCGCCTATCCCGGCCAGGCGCTGATACTCTATTGCAACCACCCATCCTGGTGGGACCCTGCGTTGCTCTTGCTGGCCGTAACAAAGCTTTTTCCGGGACGGCGCGGCTATGGCCCGATGGATGCCGCACAGCTTGAACGTTACGGCCTGTTGCGCCGTATGGGTATTTTTGGCGTAGAGCCCGGCAGCTTGCGCGGCGCAAAGCAATTTTTGCGTGTCTCCGGCGCGGTTTCCCGGCATCACGATACGTTCTTATGCGTCACCGCGGAGGGGGCCTTTGTCGATCCAAGGCTGCGCCCCATCACTTTGCGGCCAGGACTCGCACATTTGGCGCGCTTGCGTCCGGATGCAATTTTCCTGCCGTTGGCGCTGGAGTACAGCTTTTGGAATGAAAGCAAGCCCGAAGCCTTGCTGCGCTTCGGTGAACCGGTGCGGGCGCCAACGGAAAACAGCGTCCGGGCGTGGCAGGCCAGCCTGGAAGCGGCGCTGACTGAGACGATGGACGGACTGGCAGCCGAGTCCAGCGCGCGAAATCACACAGCCTTTGTCGAGATGTTTCGCGGTACCGCCGGCGTGGGCGGGATCTATGACGTATGGCGGCGCCTCCGCGCGGCCTTGGCCGGCCGGCGATTCCGGGCACGCCATCAACCGGGCCCCGGCGAATGATCGCCTGGATTGCGCTTATCCTGGCGCTGCTGCCACTGGCTTTGGCGCGGGACAATCTGCGGCGCTATCGCACGCCGCCTCGCTTTGCCGGCACGCCAAAAATCTCGGTATTGATTCCTGCCCGGAACGAGGAGGCCAATATCGGCGCGGCAGTTGCCGCCATTTTGGCCAGCCAGGATGTCGATCTGGACCTAGTGGTGATGGATGATGGATCGACCGACTCCACGCCAAAGATTCTTGCCGCCATTACCGACCCGCGTTTGCGCGTGGCCCAGGGCGGCACGCTGCCGGCAGGCTGGTCCGGCAAACAGCATGCCTGCGCGGCCTTGGCACGGCTGGCGCGGCACGATCTTATGGTGTTTGTCGATGCCGATGTGCGGTTGGCACCCGATGCGCTCAGCCGCATGGCTGGCTTCATGTCGCGCAATGATGTCGCACTGGCCAGCGGATTCCCGCGCCAGATCACCAGGAGCTGGTCGGAGATTCTGCTTCTGCCGCTGATCCATTTTCTGTTGCTCGGCTATCTCCCGTTATGGCGCATGCAGCGTTCGCTTTCGCCTGGCTTGGGCGCTGGCTGCGGCCAGCTTTTTATTGCCCGCGCCGAGGCTTATGCGAAAATGGGCGGGCACGCTGCCATCCGCGCCTCGCTGCATGATGGGCTGAAATTGCCCCGCGCCTTCCGCCGCGCCGGCTTGATGACAGGGCTGTTCGATGCCAGCCGCTTCGCCAGTTGCCGCATGTACAGCAATGCGGCGCAAGTCTGGGAAGGGTTGACGAAGAACGCAACCGAAGGCATGGCCACACCGATCGCCCTGCCGATCTGGAGTTTTATTATCGGCGGCGGCGCCGTGGTTCCGGCGATGCTCATGCTGGTGGCGCCCTCATTTCCGGCAGCCCTGGCCTTGGCCGCCGGAATTGGATTGCGCCTTGTTCTGGCCTGGCGCTTTCGTCAACCGGTGATCAGCGCGCTGCTCCACCCGGTTGGGGTCGCCGCCATGCTTCTGTTGCAATGGGCTGCCTTGTTCCGCGCCGCGATCGGCCGCCCCGCCACCTGGCGTGGCCGCGCCTATACCGCGCAGACATGAGTCGCGTGGTGATCCTGGCGGCGTGCCTGCTTGCAGCCACGGCCGCGCACGCGGCGACAATTACCGTATCCATCAGCGGTGTACGCAATAGCAATGGCCACGTGCTGGTGGCGCTGTGCACCAAGGCCGATTTCCTGCGCCCGCATTGCCCATGGAAAGCCAACGTGGCGGCCACGCCCGGAACAGTTCGCGTGGATATTCCAGATGTGCCGCCCGGCATCTATGCCGCGCAAGCCTTCCACGACGAAAACGACAACGGCCGGCTGGACCGCACCATTCTCGGGCTTCCCAAGGAAGCCATGGGATTCTCCAACGACGCGCCGATACATCTAGGCCCGCCCCGCTTCGACGCCGCCGCCTTCAGCGTGGGGGCGCAGAACGAACACATCGCTTTCTCACTGAGATATTAGAGCATGATCCGGCACTATGCGGTCAGCTGCCGGATGAACATGCTCGCCAAAACAAGGAACTAGAGCGGGATGCGACACTCGACAACGATTCGATCAGATCGCATCCCGCTCTAGGGCGTCACCAACCGCGGCGCGCTTGGGCGGTACGGGGCACGGCACTATTACCGCTCCGTTGCCAAAATCGGGTTGAGCACTCGGCTTAGCGCGAAAATCGCCACCGACGTGCAGGCGCTGATCGACGCCACCATCCCGAAAAATGCCGTCTTCGGCATGCCAGCCCAGAAACTGCCGAGATAGCCGGCCAGATAATTGCCTGCGAAATTCGACAGGAAATTCACCCCCATCATCAATGATGCCAGCTTGGCCGGCGCCGCCTTGCTGAACAGGGAAAGCCCCACCGGTGAGAGATAGAGTTCGCCCACCGTCAGCAGCGCCATCGCCGCCACCAGCCACAATACCCCCACTTTCTGCCCCGCATCGATCGAAACCGCAGGCAGCATCAGCATGACATAACACAAAGCCGTCGCCGCGCAGCCAATCGCCATCTTCGTCACCGGCGAGGGCTCGGTGCCCCGCTTTGCCTGATAGGCCCAGAACGCGATGATCAAGGGGGTGAGCGTGAAGATGAAAAACGGATTGAAAGACTGGATATCCTCCGGCTGCAAAGTGCCGAACCAGGTCGACAGATTCGTGTTCTTCTCGGCCATCAGCGCAATCGTAATGCCCTGTTGCTCATAACACCCCCAGAAAAACAAATTGCAAAACGCCACCAGCACCAGTGCCATCACCGCCTGCCTGTCCTGCCTGGTCAGCTTGCTCACCGCCACGCCGGATTTGGCCTCCGCTATCTTGCGACGGCCGCGCACATCGGGCGGCAAATAGCGCAGGCCAATCAGGAACGTGACCAGCCCGATCAGCATGCCGACGCCCGCCGCGGCAAACCCATATTGCCAGTGCGGCGGCTGGCCAGGCGCCGCATGGCCAAGCCGCCCACAAATCGGCGGCGCGATCAGCGCGCCCAGATTGATGCCGACATAGAAAATCGAATAGGCCCGGTCGATCCGCGGATCCCTCGGCGCGTACAGCCCTCCCACCTGGGTGGAGATATTCGGTTTGAAAAACCCGTTGCCGGCAACCAGAACCAGCAGACCGACAAAAAACAGATCAGGATCAGTCAGCAAGAACTCGCCCGCCGACATCACGATGGCGCCGATAATCACCGCACGGCGCTGGCCGATATAGCGGTCCGCGATACTGCCGCCGATCACCCCGGTGAGGTAGGTCAGCGCCGTATACAGCCCGTACACCAGCGAGCCCAAAGGCTGCGGCCCGAGCGGGCCATAGACGAATTCCAGTGCCGATTTCACCGCGCCATAGCCGATCACCTGCGCCGGCTGGCCGCCGATGAACAGATAATCGACCATGTAGAAGGTCAGCAGCGCGCGCATGCCGTAATAGCAAAACCGCTCCCACATCTCCGTGCCGAACAGGAACGACAAGCCGATCGGGTGGCCGAGAAAGCTGATTTCGCGGGGCGGTGAGGCGGCCATCAACAAAGCTCCATACGCAGAAACACAGGTAAGCAAGGCTGGGGGAGATGTGCCATCCCCCCCAGACCCCCCGGCACTATTTTGGAGCTAGAAATGCCAGAACAGGCGCCATCGAGCGATCCGGAATCTCTTCCTGCGGCACGTGGCCGGCGTCGGGCAGCTTCACCAAAGTGCAGTGCGGGATCGCGGCCACATAATCCGCGGCGTTGGCAATCGGAATCATCCCGTCCTTCTCGCCCCATACCACCAAGGTCGGCGCCTGTATCTTGCGCAACAACGGCAGCGGATCCTGCAGCACTGTCTGCGCCGTCCGCGCAAGCACCGCACGGCGCACGCCAGGTGCACGCAGAAAATCCCAATACCGCGTCACCGTGGCGTCGCTCAGCCGGCGCGGATCGGCATAGGCGGGGGCCAAAGTCATCCGCACCATCGGCTTCGGTAAGGTATAAGGCAGCAAACGCAGCATCAGCGGCACATCGGGCGCGCGGCCATACTCGAAACCCGGGCTGGCAAACCCGTCCGGCGACACCAGCACCAGTTTTTCCACCCGCGCCGGATAGGCAGAGGCAAACATCCAGGCCAGCCGCCCACCCATGGAATTGCCGACCAGGCTTGCCTTGGACAGACCCAGCCGATCCATCAAGGCTGCCAGAACAGCCAGGCTTCTCGCATCCGAATAATCGCCCGTGGGATCTGGCCCGGTGAGACCAAACCCGGGCAGATCAAGCCCTACCACCCGGTACTGCTTGGAAAGAATGCTGGCCCATGCATCGAAAGTTTGCAGGCTATCGCCGAACCCGTGCAGCAGGATCACGGCAGGCGCATCGCGCGGGCCGGTATCTTCCACATGCAGTCTGATTCCCGCCGCCTCCACATAATCCGATGGCGTCACATGGTATTTTGCCTCCAGCCCGGCACGGCTGGCATCCGGCGTATACAGCCACACCATGGCGCCGATCAGCAGAACCGCCGCCACCAGCGCAATCATAACGGACAGCCTCATTCGGCTTCGATTTCGGCATCGCCCGAGGCAAGCGCAAACACCGCATCCGCCTGCTCAGGGCGCAGCGTCTCCATCTCACGCAATTTCCGCCCGACCACACGTGTGCGACGGCGTGCATCATCGATGGTGCGAGACATGGTGCCCGCGGTCTTTGCCAATTTTTCCAACACATCATCCATTGTCAGCATCTCGCGCTTCGTCGCCCCCAGCAGATCGGCGATCTGCCCGGCCTTCTGCTCCAGCGCCAATGTCACATAGCCAAGCTGCACCGTGCGCAGCAAGGCGGGCAACAGGCTGGGGCCCATCACCATCACGCGTAAACGCTGGCCCAATTCATCGATCAGGCCGGGAATGCGCGCGGCTTCGGCATAAAGCCCATCGGTTGGCAGATACATCACCGCGAATTCCACCGTCACCGGCGGAAAAATATATTTTTCCGCGATCTTCCTGGCTTCCAGCCGGAAACGGGTTTCCAGCGCCCGGCGTGAAGCACGCTCGGCCTCCGCATCGGCGGCCTCCGTGGCGTCCAGCAGCCGTTCGTAATCGCTGGTCGGGAACTTCGCATCGATTGCCAGCAATGGGCGTGTCTCGCCGCGCACCGGCATGCGCACGGCGAACTCCACCATGTCCGCACTATGCTCGCGCAGCCGCGCATTGCTCACGTAACTGCCTTCCGGCAGCACATCGTCCAGCAGCGCCTTCAACTGCGTCTCACCCCAGCCACCGCGACTCTTCACGTTGGAGAAAATGCGTTTCAGATCGCCGATCTGCGCGGTGACGGCCTGCACATCCACCATCGCTTTCTGAACCGCGGTAAACTGGTCGATTACCCGCTGAAAACTCGTCTGCATCTGCCGCTCAACCGCCTGCTGCAACTGTTCGTTCACGCTGCGCTGGATGTCCGTCAGGCGCTGGGTGGTGTGTTCGGCCATCTCCCGCAATTTGCGTTCCATCAGCACACGGTTTTCGCCCTGGTCACGGGCGATGCGGGTTGTCAGATCGCCCAGGCGCTGCTCCATGGCCAGACGCACGGCCTGAATCTGGCCCGCAAGCGATCGTTCGGCCGCCGCCAGCATCGCGCGTGCCTGCTCCGCTTCGCCGTATTGCCCGGCGAGCGATTGCTCCATCAGCAGGCGAAGCCTCTGCATTTCGTCGCGCCCGGGCAGCTTGAGCAGGATGCGCACGACCAGGAACAGCAGCAGAAGCAGGAAGGCGCCAGCCAGGGCGGCGACCTCCTGCCACTCGACATCGATCACGTTGGCAAATTCACCCAAAGCCGCTCCGTTCGTGGTTTGATCTCGATACTCAACGCTGTGCGCCCGAGTCGCGCCGATTCGCAAACCAATTCACCCCAATTCACCGGGGGGCCTTCCGCCGTGCGAAACAGCCGCACATCTTCCGGCCGCGCCATGCGTTATGATCGACAAGTCGCCTCGGGGGTGTTTCAGTGCCGCAGAAAAAATTGCCCACGCTGATGCTTGGGGCGTTGGGGGTGGTGTTTGGTGATATCGGCACCAGCCCGCTCTACGCCGTGAGGCAGGTGTTCCATGATACGCCGCATTTCGCGCAAGACCCGGCGGCCATACTGGGCGTGCTCTCGCTGATCCTCTGGGCGATTGTCCTGGCCGTCTGCGCCAAATACACGGTTTTTGTTCTGCGCGCCGACCATGACGGCGAGGGCGGAACCCTGGCCATGCTCGGCCTGATCCAGGACAAAGATCCGCCAAACCCCTTGACCGGCCCAGGCGCGCTCACCTTGCTGGTGCTGTTCGGATCGGCGTTGTTATACGGCGACGGCATGATCACGCCCTCGATATCCGTTCTATCGGCGGTCGAGGGCCTGAACGTCGCCACGGACGACTTCAAACCTTATATCGTGCCCTTGGCGGCCGGCATCCTGCTCGCACTTTTTCTGGTGCAGCAATGGGGCACCGAAGCGGTTGGGCGGTTTTTCGGCCCCGTCATGCTGGCGTGGTTCGTTGCCATAGGTGCCACCGGTCTGTTCAGCATTTTGCGGCATCCGGCCGTACTGGCCTGTTTCAACCCGGTCGTCGGGCTGCATTTCCTGGTCAGCCATGGCTGGACAGGCTATGCCACGCTCGGCGCAGTGGTGCTGGCGTTTTCAGGTGTTGAAGCCTTGTTCGCCGATCTTGGCCATTTCGGCCGACGCCCGATTATTCTTGCCTGGTATTTTCTGGTGCTGCCTGGCCTGTTGCTGAATTACCTGGGCCAGGGCGCCTTGCTTCTGAATGATCCGCGTCAAGCGGCGGAACCGTTTTTCGGCCTGGTTCCGCATTGGGGTATCTACCCGATGGTGCTGCTTTCCACCATTGCCACCGTCATCGCCAGCCAAGCGCTGATTTCCGGCGCCTTCTCGCTCACCCGCCAGGCGGTGAATCTCGGCCTCGCACCGCGCTACGTGGTGCGCCACACCTCGGCGGAAACCAGCGGCCAAGTTTATATGCCGGTGGTGAACGGGTTCTTGATGATAGGCTGCCTCGCCGTGGTGCTCAGCTTCCGTTCCTCCGATGCTTTGGGCAACGCCTATGGCCTTGCGGTCATCGGTACAATGACCATCACCTCCATCGTATTCTTTGTCGTCACCAGGCGGGTCTGGCACTGGAAGCTCATTGCCTCGGTCCCGCTGCTGATCGCCTTCCTGGCCTTCGATCTGGCTTTCCTTGGCGCCAATCTCGCCAAGATCCTGCAAGGCGCCTGGGTGCCGCTGGTGATTGCCATTTTCGTGTTCACCCTGCTGACGATCTGGACCATCGGGCGGGCACGGTTTCGCCAGGTGCTGTTCGAGTGGTCGATGGATATCGACACGTTCCAGAAAGGCATGGCCGATTGGAAGCCTCGCGGCGCGGGTGCCGCGGTGTTCATGACATCCGATCTCAACCGCGTGCCCCTGGTCGGCCGCCATGCCTGGCTCAGGGAAAATTGCCGGTATGAGAACGTGGTTCTGCTGAAAATCGATCTGAGCCGGCGGCCCTATCTGCGCGACTCGGAGCGGGTGAAAGTCAACGCGATGGGCAATGGGCTGTTCACCGTCGAAGCCCTGTTTGGTTTCATGGAACAGCCTTGCGCGGGCACAACCTTGCCGGATGCCCTGCCCTTCGATTGGCAGAGTGCCGTGTTCCTGCTGCCCCAGCTGATCGCCACGGAGCAAAAATCCTTCGGCCGTGGCATCTTGCAGCGGCTATTTCTCTTCCTCGGCCGCACCGGGCAAACGCCGATCGAATGGTTCCAGATCCCGCCCGAGCAAGCCGTCTCCGTCGGCATATCGATGGAGATGTCGTAACGTACACCCTACGCATTCAACCGGAACAGCAAACAGCTTCGCGCCGCCACATGATAGATGTCGGCGATATTGAACGGCTCCTCACATACCTCGTCGGGCGTGCTGGTGTCGAACAGCAATTTCCAGTGCTTGCCATCGGTGCAATCGGGCAGGGTAAATTTCACCTGGTCGTGATACGCGTTCACCACGAACAGCATGGTCGCAGCACTGCCACGGCGCCGTATGCCGGTGGCCTGGGCACGCCCATCCATCAGCATGCCAAAACACAGCATGGTGCTGTTATCCCAGTCCTGGCCGGACATCTCCACGCCTCGGCCATTTACCCAAGTCACATCACGCACCTGCAAATCCTCGTTCCACTCGCCGGTCATGAATCGCCCGCGGCGCAAGATCGGGTAATCATGCCGGAGCCTGGTCAGCTTGCGCACGAATGCCACCATTGTCTTGCCCTTGTCATGGCTGTTCCAATCCACCCATGAAACCTCGTTATCCTGGCAATAGGCGTTGTTATTACCGCCTTGCGTGCGACCGAACTCGTCGCCGGCCAGTATCATCGGCGTGCCCTGGCTCAATAGCAGCGTCGCCATCATGTTGCGCATCTGCCGGTTGCGCAATTCGACGATCTCCGCGCGATCGCTCGGCCCTTCCACACCATGGTTCCAGCTGCGGTTGCTGCCGGACCCGTCCTTGTTGTCTTCGCCATTTGCCGCGTTATGCTTGTCGTTGTAGCTGACGCAATCATTCAGGGTGAACCCGTCATGCGCGGTGACAAAATTTACGCTTGCCCAGGGCTTCCGGCCGCGGCGATTGAACCTGTCGGCCGAAGCGCATAGGCGCGGCGCCAAGGCCTTTGCCGGTACATCGCCTTTCCAATAGGCCCTGACCGTATCGCGGAAAATATCGTTCCATTCGGCCCAGCCGGGTGGAAAGCCGCCCACCTGATACCCGCCCGGACCCAGATCCCACGGCTCGGCGATCATTTTCACCCCGCTCAGCACCGGGTCCTGGCTACAGGCTTTGAGAAACCCGCTCTGCTCATCGAACCCATGCGGTTCGCGCGCCAGGATCGTACCGAGATCAAACCGGAATCCATCCACCTGCATCTCCTGCGCCCAATAGCGCAGGCTGTCGGTCACCATCTGGATCACCCTGGGATGGCTGAGATTCACCGTGTTCCCAGTGCCAGTATCATTGATGTAGAATCGCGCGTCGGGCATCAGCCGGTAATAGGATGCGTTATCGATGCCCTTGAAAGACAAGGTAGGTCCGCGCTGATTGCCCTCGGCGGTGTGATTGTACACCACGTCCAGAATCACCTCCAGCCCCGCATCATGCAGCCTGGCGACCATTTCCTTGAACTCGGCAAAGGCAAAGGCGGGATTGCGCGCATAACGCGGGTCGGGCGCGAAAAACCCGATCGTATTGTAGCCCCAGTAATTCGAAAGGCCCTTGTTGAGCAAATAGTCATCATTAATAAAGGTTTGGATCGGCAGCAACTCCACCGAGGTCACCCCGAGCGACCGGATGTAATCAACCACCTCTTTCACCGCCAAGCCGGCAAACGTGCCTTGCATCGGCCCCGGTACATTTGGATGCAGCTTGGTGAAGCCCTTCACATGGGTTTCGTAAAGGATCGTACTTTCCCATGGCACTGAAGGCTTTTTCGCCCGCCCCCAGGTAAAGGCAGGATCAACCACCCGGCATTTCGGCATATAGGGTGCGCTGTCCCGTTTGTCGAAAGAGAGATCTTCCTGCTTGTCGCCGACCGTATAGCCAAACACGCAAGGGTGCCACGAGAGCTCGCCCACATGGGCGCGTGCGTAGGGATCGAGCAGCAGCTTGTTGGCGTTGAACCGATGGCCTTCCTCCGGCGCATAGGGGCCGTGCACGCGAAACGCATAGATCGTTCCGGGTCGCGCATCGTGCACATAGCCGTGCCAGACTTCATCAGTATATTCAGGAAGCTCGATACGCTCCAGCTCGGTGGCGCCGCTTTCGTCGAACAGGCATAATTCCACCTTCGTCGCATTGGCGGAGAACAGAGCAAAATTCACCCCCAGCCCGTCCCAGTTTGCTCCAAGCGGATAGGGCAGCCCCTCCGAAAGACGCGAACGGCGCAAAGATGCAGACATCAGGCAACACACTCCCAAGGGGATGGCTGATAGACGAATGGGCCGGAGAGTCGCGCATCAAGGACAGGGCGGCGCACGGGCGGTTGCAATTCCCCCGGTTCGGGTAGCACGGTCCTCGCTCGAACGCCCCCAAGCTTGCTCGACAGAGCCCCCGCCTTCCTTTCACGCCGAGGCCCCATTTGCGTAGCTACCCGATCTTCCTCGATCTGCAAGGCCGCCGAGTGGTCGTACTCGGCGATAACGAAGCCGCCGAGCGCCGCGCCACCCAGTTCGCGGCACTTGGTGCGCGCGTCGAACGGATTGCCACCGCCGACCAGGCGCATATCCCGGGTTGCGCGCTGGCCATCGCCGCCGGCGCGCCGGAAGCCGAGCTCGCGGCATTCTCTGCCGCTGCGATGGCCGCCGGCGTGCCGGTGAACGTGGTCGATCGCCCCGATCTGTGCAGCTACATCACCCCCGCCATCGTCGATCGTGATCCGCTCACCATCGCCATCTCCAGCGGTGGCGCCGCCCCAGTGCTCGCCCGGCTCTTGCGCGGAAAGATCGAGGCCATGCTGGCGCCTTCCTGGGGCGCACTGGCCCGGCTGGCCGACAGTTTTAAGGCCGAGACCCGGCGCCGGCTGCCCGACATGGCAAAGCGCCGCCGCATGCTGGAGCGCGTATTCTCCGGCCGCGTCGCCGAGCTGGTGTTTGCCGGTGATGAACGGGCCGCCCGCGCCGCCTATGGCCAGGAACTCGCCGCAGCCGAAGCGGGCGAGGCCGGCGCCGCGCCTGGCATGGTGCATCTGGTCGGCGCCGGCCCGGGGGCGGCCGATCTTGTCTCACTGCGCGGCCTTCGCCTGCTCGGCGAAGCCGACATCATCGTGCATGACCGGCTCGGCACCGCCGAGGTGCTGGATTTGGCGCGGCGCGACGCCGAGCGGATCGATGTCGGCAAAAGCCAGGGCGACCACACCATGCCGCAAAAGGACATCAACGCCCTGCTGGTGCGTCTGGCGGGGGAAGGCCGTCGTGTGGTCCGCCTGAAGGGCGGCGACCCCTTCATTTTCGGCCGTGGCGGCGAGGAGGTGGAGGCGCTGGCGGAAGCCGGCATCGCCTATGAAGTCGTGCCAGGCATCACCGCCGCCCTGGCCTGCGCCGCTTCTGCCGGTATACCACTCACCCATCGGGCGGCGGCCCATGCCGTCACCTTCGTCACTGCCCATCGCCGCCGGCCGGACCTCGGCATCGACTATGCGGGTCTGCTGCGGCCGGGGGTCACGCTGGCCATCTATATGGGCCTGGCCACCCTGCCAAGGCTGCGCGACGAGTTGGTGGAAGCCGGCTTCTCCACCCGGATGCAGGCCATTCTGGTGGAGAATGGCGGCACCGCACACACACGGGTGCTGCGCGGTGCCATCGAGGAACTCGCGGCCAGCGCCGGCGCTTGGGCGCAAGGCGGCCCGGTGCTGATCCTGCTGGGCGGCACAGCGGAGTATGGACTCACAGCTAATTAACGATTTATTTATTGGTTACTGAGTATCCGCGATAAAAGACGGGAGAATTTTTTTGATCCGGTTTCAGCGCTTCCGTTGTCACGCATCTGTGCGTGCGTTGCGTTCCCGGTGACCTTATATGATGATGAAACCAGTACCTTTGGACAGGTTAAGACCAATGCAAAAATCAAAGATCGTCGAAATAGACGGCGTGTTCATCGGTGCGGCGGTGTTGCTGCCCGATTCCCAGGGCTGGCGTTTCGTCGCCGCTGACCACCGGGCCGATGCAGCCAATGGTTGCACCGCAGCAACCCTGTATGACGCCCAGCTGATGGCCAAGCGCGCCTTTTTCACCGCGCGCTCCACCACCTCACCACTCAACGAGGCGCCTACGCTCGCTCCGGCCCCTCCCGGATTCGGTCCGCTGGCCGTGGCGGCTGCCGCGTAACCCAGCCTCGCGGTTCAGCTGAGGCCGCTGAACAGCGCGGTGGAGAGGTAGCGTTCGGCGAAGGAGGGCACGATCCCGACGATAAGCTTGCCTTCATTCTCCGGGGCCCGGGCCAGGGCCAGCGCCACATGCAGCATGCCGCCAGAGGAAATGCCGATCGGCAATCCCTCCAGCCGGGCGCATCGCCTGGCGGCGGCGAGCGCCTCGCGCTCGGAAACCGTGATGATGTGGTCGATCTCCTCCATATCCAGCACCGTCGGCTTGAAACCGGGGCCGATGCCCTGAATGCCATGCGGGCCCGGCTCATCACCGGAGAGCACCGCGCTTTCGGCCGGCTCCACGCCGATCATCAGCAGGCCGGGGCGGCGCGCCCGCAGCGCGCGGCCAATGCCGGTGAGCGTTCCGCCAGTGCCGAGACCGGCCACCACGATGTCTACGCGCCCCTCGGTATCTGCCCAGATTTCTTCGGCCGTGGTTGCCTGGTGAATGTCCGGGTTGGCCTGGTTGTCGAACTGCCGCGGCATCCAGGCATCCGGCGTCTCGGCCAGAATCTGGTTGGCGCGGGCAATGGCACCGGCCATGCCGAGCTTTTGCGGTGTCAGCTCCACCTGCGCATCCATCAGCCGCAACATGCGCCGCCGCTCGATCGAGGCGCTCTCGGGCATGGTCACGATCAGCTTGTAGCCGCGCGCCGCGGCCACAAAGGCCAAGGCGATGCCGGTATTGCCGCTGGTGGGTTCAACCAGGATCGACTTCCCTGGGGTGATCTCACCGGCCCGCTCGGCGGCATCGATCATGCCCAGCCCGATTCGGTCCTTTACCGAGCCAAGCGGGTTGAAAAACTCCAATTTCAGGGTCAGGTCGGCAACCAGCCCATCTTCTTCGGTCAGCCTCGGCACCCGCACCAGCGGCGTGCCGCCCACGGTTTGCAACACATTATCGTAAATGCGGCCACGTGGAACGGCCACACCGGCCGGGCTGGCATTGATTTTACGCGCAACACGATTCGACATAGCGACACCCCGGGGTAATTATGGGTTATACAGTGAGTCTTGTCAGATTTTGTCCAAGGAGCAACAGATGCCGCAATCTGGCACGAGATTTGGGCCCGGGGTTAGCGCACTCAGCCTGATATCTCCAGCCACGATCAGCGCCTGCCGGGCCGAGTGCCGCCGATGATTGTAAGGCGAGACCGCGGCATGCTGGCGGTGCTGATCATCCTGGACGTGGCCTTCCATGCCGGCCGGACAAACACGGTGAGTGCGGCCGATATCGCCGAGCGGGCCGGGCTCGCGCGGCGCGGCATAGAGCCGCTGCTGCAGACCCTGTCCCGCTCCGGGCTGCTGGATAGCATACGCGGCCCACGCGGCGGCTACCGCCTTGGCCGGCCGCGGCGTGACATCCACCTTGACGAAGTGATGCGCATTGCCCTCTCCGATGACGCGGCGGCAGAGGATGGACCCAACGGCGAGTTGCAGGACAAGGTGGTTGATCCGCTCTGGGCCGAGCTCGATCGAGGTTTTGCCGCGCAATTGCATGGGCTGACGGTAGACGATCTTGTGAAGCGCGCGGAGGCAGCCGGTCTGGCCCGCCCCCTGGCAGAGCCGATCACCTTCTCCATCTAATCGTTTTCACCGGTGCTGCGCGGTCTGGCTGGCTTTGCAAGCCAGATACCGGCTTTCAGCAGTTGTTTATCGCGATTGCGCACCCGATAATGTAGTATTAGCCACCCTCACCCACAGGATCGTCCGTCAATGTCGCTTCAACTCGGCCAGATCGCCCCGGATTTCGAACAGGACAGCACGGAGGGGCGGCTAAAATTCCATGATTGGCTCGGTACATCCTGGGGTGTACTGTTCAGCCACCCGAAGGACTATACGCCGGTATGCACTACCGAACTTGGCGTCGTTGCTGGCCTAAAGCCTGAATGGGACAAGCGCAACGTCAAGGTCATCGGCCTGTCTGTCGATACCGCCGGCAACCACGCTGGCTGGGCCTCCGATATCGCCGAGACCCAGGGCCATGCGCTGAATTTTCCCCTGCTGGCCGATCCCGATCGGAAGGTATCCACGCTCTATGACATGGTGCACCCCGAAGCCGATCCGGCGGTGACCGTGCGCAGCGTGTTCGTGATCGATCCGAACAAGAAAATCCGCCTGACCCTCACCTACCCGCCCAGCGCCGGCCGCAATTTCGATGAGGTGCTGCGGGTGATCGACAGCCTTCAGCTCACCGACCGCCAGAAAGTGGCGACGCCAGCGAATTGGCGCCCAGGCGACCGCGCCATTATCGTGCCGTCGGTATCGGACGAAGCCGCCAAGGAGCTGTTCCCGCAAGGCTGGGAGACCGTAAAGCCATATTTGCGCGTCGTCTCCGTCTAGAAAAAAGCGCGCGGCCCAGCTGGCCCCGCGCTGTCACGTTTCCGAGGTTTGCCGATGCCAAAACTATCCGCCGTCGAGTTGTTGAAAAGCGAGAGCCACCGCCTGCGTGGCACGCTGGCGGCCGAGCTTGCCGCGGGCGGCATCCAGGTGAGCGAGGACGCCTATCAGCTTCTCAAATTCCACGGCAGCTACGAGCAGTTCGACCGCGACACCGCCACCGAACGCAAGCAGCACGGCATCGAGAAAGAATACCAGTTCATGCTGCGCTGCCGGATGCCGGGCGGCCATATGACGGCGCAGCAATATCTGTATTTCGACAGACTGGCCGATACCCGCGCCAACGGATCCTTGCGCATCACCACCCGCCAGGGCATCCAGTTCCATGGCATTCTCAAGGGCGATCTGAAACCGGCCATTGCCGAGATCAATGAAACCCTGCTGACAACCATGTCCGCCTGCGGCGACGTGGTGCGCAACATTATGGCCAGCCCTACCCCGATCCATAATGCGCAACAGGCGCGGATAGAGGCGGATGCGCGCCTGCTTTCCGAGCACCTGAAACCAAAAACCCGCGCCTATTACCAGATTTTTCTCGACGAAGCGCCCACCGGCGAAGACGAGGACGAGCCGCTCTACGGCCCCACCTATCTGCCGCGCAAATTCAAGATCGGCATCACCCACGCCGCCGATAACAGCATCGATGTGCTCACCAACGATCTCGGCATCGTCGCGATTTTCGATGACGATGTCCTGCTTGGCTACAACATCGCGGTGGGGGGCGGTTTGGGCATGACCCATAACAACGCCCGGACCTATCCGCGTCTGGCCACCCCGATCGCCTTTGTTGGCCCGGATGATCTGATTCGCATGGTCGAAGCGGTGATCAAGCTACAGCGCGACCACGGCGACCGGACCAACCGCCGCCGCGCTCGGCTAAAATACGTGGTCGATGACAAGGGCCTGCCATGGATACGCGAGACACTGGCCGGCTATTACGGCAGCGTGTTCGCCGATGCGCGGCCGATGAAGCTGGAAGTGCCAGATCTGCTCGGCTGGCATGGCCAAGGTGACGGCAAATTATGGCTGGGCATCCCCGTCGCCGCCGGCCGCATCGTCGATGCGGGCACTGTGCGGCTGCGGAGTGCGTTGCGCACGCTGGTGGCACGCTACAGCCCCGGCGTGATCATGACGCCGCAGCAGGATGTGATCCTGACCCATCTCTCGCCGGATGATCGCGACGCGATTGATGCGATTTTGCGCGACCACGGTGTCGCCGCCGCCGAAGCCTTGTCACCCATGGCCCGCTTCGCTTTGTCCTGCCCCGCTCTGCCGACTTGCGGCCTGGCCTTGACCGAGGCGGAACGCATGCACGCCGAAATGGTGGATGGTTTTGACGAGTTGCTCGCCCGCCACGGCCTGTCTGACCGGCGTGTGAGTGTGCGCATCACCGGCTGCCCCAATGGCTGCGCCCGCACCTATGCCGGCGATATCGGCATTGTCGGCCGCATGCCCGGCTTTTATGCCATCTTCGTCGGCGGCGATTTCGAAGGCACCAGGCTGAACACGAAGCTTTTGGAAAAAGTGCCGCATGCCGAAGTCATCAGCCTGTTCGATCCGCTGTTCGCGGCGTGGGCGCGCAACGGGGCGCCAGGCGAGGGGTTCGGCGATTTCTGCCACCGGGTGGGGCATGATTCGCTGCTCGCCTTGATGCCGGAAAAACGCAGCGCTGCTTGATGGGGCACGGCTTTCGGGCTGGCGGATGCCGGCCGCGAAGTTTCGCAACGCCTCGTTGCGGCCTTTCGTCTCACGATCATTGGCACAGAGGGTGGTGGGGTGCCAAAGATCATCCTACCCTACGGGTCACATAACCCGGTTTTCGATCCTCGTCGGCGCATCGCCCGTCACTGAATCGACAACGGCTTCCCGCCGGGCCGCTTCGCCCCGGCAGGCGGATCGGCAAGCACCGTATCCCGCCCAGGTATCCGATGCCGGAACGCCAGCGCCTCGGCCACGTCTTGTTTGCGCACCAAAGATGAGCGGCCCAGATCGGCGATTGTCCGCGCTACCCGCAGCACCCGGGTAAAGCCACGCGGCGAGAGGCGCAGACGGGTCATCGCCTGCTCGGCCAGCGCCCGCGCTTCCTCCGCCAGCACGACCTTGCTGCCATCCGCCTCCGCATTGGTAAACGGCCCAGCCTCCCCACCGCGCACACGTTGCGCCGCCCGTGCCGCCGCCACGCGCCCCGCCACCGCATCACTCGGCTCCCCCGGCGGGGCGCGCGAAAGATCGGCCGCCGACACCGGCTGCACCTGCACGGTCAGATCAATCCGATCCAGCAACGGACCGCTGATCCGCGAAAGATAATCCTCGCCACAGCGCGGTGCCCGATTGCACTCGCGCGACGCATCGCCCAGATGCCCGCACCGGCACGGATTCATCGCCGCAATCAACTGGAACCGCGCCGGATAGGTCACATGCGCCGCCGCCCGCGCCACCGTGGTGCGCCCCGATTCCAGTGGCTGACGCAACACCTCCAGCACCTGGCGGGAAAATTCCGGCAACTCGTCGAGAAACAATACCCCGCGATGCGCCAGGCTCACTTCCCCCGGCCGCGCCCGCGTGCCCCCGCCCGCCAGCGCCGCCTGGCTGGCGCCGTGATGCGGCTCTCTGAATGGCGGCCGCTTCAGCAGCCGGCCGCCATCCAGCAAGCCAGCCACGCTGTGGATCATGCTGACTTCCAGCGCCTCCGCCGGCAACAGATCGGGCAGCAACCCCGGCAGCCGCGCCGCCAGCATCGACTTGCCCGCCCCGGGCGGCCCCACCAGCAGCAGATTATGGCCGCCGGCCGCGGCAATCTCCAGCGCCCGCCGCGCAGTCTCCATCCCTTTCACTTCCGAAAGATCAGGCCCCGGCCCCACCGCCGCCAGCCCGGCCGTATCCGGCGCCGCCAGGACTTGCGAGCCGCGAAAATGATTGATCAGCGACAAAAGATCGGGCGGCGCCAGAACATCCACGCTGCCCGCCCAGGCGGCCTCCCCGCCCTGGCACCCAGGGCAGATCAACCCCAGCTCCTGCATGCCCGCGCCAATCGCCGCCGGCAGCACGCCGGCCACCGGGTTCAGGCTGCCATCCAGCGACAATTCACCGATCGCCGCATAGTGCCCAATATCCTCCCGCGGCAGCACCTCCATCGCCGCCAGCACCGCCAGCGCCATCGGCAAATCGAAATGCGAGCCCTCCTTCAGCAGATCGGCCGGCGCCAGATTGATCAGCACCCGCTTCGGCGGCAAGGAAAGCCCCATTGCCGTCAACGCCGCCCTCACCCGCTCCCGCGCCTCACCCACCGCCTTGTCCGGCAGCCCAACCACGAGAAACGCCGGCAAGCCGGAGGAAATCTGCACCTGGACTTCCACCGGCACCGCCTCGATGCCGGAAAATGCAAAGCTGCGAATGCTGGCCAGGCTCATGATGCGTGCGGTTTCGTCACGATACCATAACAACCTGGGTGCCGCGGCAACACAAGCTTTTTAGGGCGTGAACTCCACATTCAGCGTGCGACGTGCCGCCACTTTCTTGCCGCCCTCTGTTGCGGTCGGCAGCCGGGTTCGCGGCCTGTTCAGCCAGCGCATCACCGAATCCACAAACCGGGCGCCGCCAGTTTTCCGCACCGTGCGGCAATCAGAAGCGCGCCCATCCGTACCAACGAGGCAATCCACCGTTACCGAGCCCGATTGGTCCGTATCGGCCGCGTCCTCTGGAAATGCCGGCTGGCTGTCATCCGAACCGGACTGAGGCGGCCGCAAGAGGCGCCGGGCATTGCGCAGCGCCTCTTCGCCCTCCACCACCGAAACCTGCCAGCTCTGCCTCTCCTGCACCGCCTGGCCGTCTCGCAGAATCGGCGCAAAGACCACGCCCCCGCTCTGCAACCAGGTAAGCACAGACGTCTCAAACAGCCCGGAGCCACGCGCGCTGCTGGCGGTGCAGTCACGCGGCCGGCCATCCGGCATGATCCTGCAGCTGGCCATCACCCGCCCCGGCCGCCCATCCGCCGCCAGTGCGGCAGGATAGGCCGGCG
>Ga0116229_10002012_pt1 | contig 32553 bp, 31 predicted proteins | sample S1TSphgellanicum_3_FD_87313 | JGI IMG/M metagenome (GOLD analysis project Ga0116229, IMG submission 87313) | Host-associated microbial communities from peat moss isolated from Minnesota, USA - S1T2_Fc - Sphagnum magellanicum MG | ecosystem: Host-associated > Plants > Peat moss > Unclassified...
AAATAAAAAGGGTATTAGTCAAAGTTTTGTAAGGGTTTGTATGGAATTTTAATAAACATGTTTTAATAACAATTTATTAGTGGCACCAAAAAAAAAAAAAAAAAAAGTGATCACCAAGGGTGTGTGCTTATAAAGGGGGTTTTCTGCACAACGTTCCCTAATGGTAGGACATCACCAGGGTAAGGTAAACCATAAAATGGGTTGAATTTGAAATACTTAACAAGGCATCACAAACATGCTGGCCCTGCGAATTGATAAGATGTTGTTCGTCTACCGACTGCGTCCACACTCTGAACACCAAGACAATCCGTTCCAATCTAAACAGTCTAAACATATTCACCAAAGAAACCGGTTCACCTAATGTGAAATCGGTTTTAATAAGGTAAAACTTCCAAAAGTCGGATCCAATGCGGTAGTCCCCGTCCCTGTGGGGTCAGGGCCCGACAACAGGGAATGAATGGTAATTTAGCAAGGGGGCAGAAAGAACTTCGGCCCACGAAGTTTCGTCGCGAGGGCGGACACGAAGGGCACTCGCAGTTTCCTGCGCTAAGGATGCCACTCTAGCGCGGTTCTCGCAAGCGAGCGATGCTCGGAAACTCCTCGTTTCTTCTATTTCAGCGTTGCAAATGCCGGCGCTCTGGAGGGCTCTCTTTCTCGGTAAAGGAGTATTTTGGTTTCCCGTCGTCTTCTCCGTGTGATTTCCCAACCGCACACGGAATCAGAAACTTTGTGTGCACTCTAGCAGTCTCTATATGTGCAGCGCAGTGCCTGCAATCGCAAACATCTCGACACAATTTGATGGGTTTCAAGAAGCTCAAGGATTACAGACTTACTTGCTTGATGTTGTGTATGTAATTTTCTATGACTGGTGCTTGAGTTCTTTTCTCTCGTAGCTTATTGTCGCCCTGCTACTGTTACTGCTGCTGTTTCTTCTTCTTCTTCTTCTTCTTCTTCTTATTGTTGCAATTGACTCAAATGAATTGCTCGTCGTTCATCTCTTGATTTGAAGACTTCAGTGGTGTGTGCAATAGATGCTAAATTGCAAAAGTAGCTGGTGGAATTCGAGCTAGAGACTTCGGAGTTTAGGAGGGATTGACTATCTGGAGCTGGATTGTGATCCGTATCTGTCGCTGAGGCACTGTAGATTGTTCCATCGTTCTCTGAGAGTAAGGTTGCTGCTAGATTGTGCGTTGTCGTTGACTCCAAAATTCAAAGGAAGAGGCTTGAAATCTTGAGAGAGAGAGCTTTGGATCAGCAGCAGCAATGTCGGCGCAAGTATACCCGTTTGCAGGATCACCGGCCATGAGCTATGTGCCACAGCAGAACTACGATAAGCAGAAGATGAACGGCGCAGCGGTGGGTCCGATACCGCCGCCAGCAACGTACAGACCCCCTATTCATCGCCAAAAGCCCGGCTGCTGCAGATTATTCTGCTCGCTCCTCTTCTGTTTCTTCGTCACGATCCTCGCAATGTTCGGCATTACAATTACAGTCATGTGGCTTGTTCTACGTCCCCACGTACCTTCTTACTCACTCCAGAACATCGAGTTCCACAGCTTCAACTTGACAGAGCAGCAGAATGCCTACAGCCTGAACTCAGACATCCTCTACACTCTGGAGGCGCGCAACCCCAATAAGCGGATCGGAATCCAGTACGACGAAATCGATATCTACACTTTCTACGCCGGCGACGAACTCGGCCAATCCTCGATCCCAGCGTTCTACCAAGGTCATCGCAACACTACAATACTGACATCCGAGTTGAAGCTGGTGAACGCTACATTGTCGCAGAGCGCGGGGACGATTCTACAATCCAGCATACAGAGTACGACTCTGGTGTCGTTACACATACAAGTGGATGTGAGAGCGCGCATGAAGTTTGGGTCCTACACCTCTTTCCATTTCTGGGTGCATAGCAATTGCGATGTACAGTTTTACCCGCCCACGGCAACAACACCTGCTTCAGTGACGAGCAAGAGCTGTGGATATACCAGGTGAAGTCTTGAAACAGACTAGATCAAAATCTTCAAACGATTGACGATTAGACTGCGAGCTTCCACGCACAATTCAGATTAAGTTTACACATTCTCCTTGCATACTTAGAATCGTAGACACAGAAATGTAATTTGTAGGAGGTGGAGAAGACATTCTTCTTGCACTGTGAAGTATATGAACTCTCAATGTCCCCACCAGCATGATTCTAAACCCAAACAGAAAAGCCTTCAGTTAAGTGCAGAAATTGATTTGAAGAAAAATGGTTGCAAATAGAAGTGTTTGGTTCCAGATTGTAGATCTATACCATTTTTGTTCAGCTTCAGATTCTGAAACTCATCTCATAAGCAAAGAGCTCACAAATGTACAGTGGATCATGAAGCTGGGGTTGTCTCTTCTACATTCTTTTTGATGGAAATCTGTATCAATACAACACTGCCCTCAAGCTTATCATCTGGTTGCCCTCAGCAGCAAACTCATGAGGAAACTCCTTGAGCATACATCCCTTTGGATCCCACCTATGATGGCTACCACCACCTATGTGAAGTCAATGCCCCTTTGCTGAAAATAGAAAGGAACCACTACAGTTCTTCCCCATACTTGCTAGAGCCCCTGCATAGGAATTGCCCGAGAGTTCACTCTGAGACCAATAATATGGATGGAGCAATCTCTTACATTGTTTGGAGCTGTTTCCATTCTCATGTTTCTGGGGTCAATTTCTTGCTGATAGGCATTGGTGCCTAGTGGATGCTCAGAAAGAATCTGGTAAGGTACCCCATGCAGGATGCTATCTCTTGGATTTCCGCACTTGGAGGATGTGCCATGCCATGGACATTGTAAGGAAGCTCATACATGGAATTTTATGCAATGAAAGAGGAGCTCAATTCAAGCTCATTGATATCAAGATACTGCCCCTGTATTGCATCAGATTAATGCTCAAATCATTTTCACCAGTACTTTGGATTCTAGCAGTGCCATTGCTGAGAGTTTTACTGTCTCTGTATTCATGCTCTTCAAGCAGTTTCCAGGGCTTCAAGACCAGGCTCTTACAAAAATCAACAAAGAGCTTTGACCAAGAGAAGCATAGAATCCAAATTCATGAGAGAACAAGGTGAGGATTTGCAATCCTTCTGGAAATGCAACATCTATTATCATAATTTGTTCAGAAGCTGTGTCCCAGAAGGATTTCAGCCCAATTCAATATAGATCATGAATGGTTTTTTTTCATCAATTGTGTAAGAGATTGTGCAGAAATGCACAAGAAATAACTTCAATGAGTTATCAAAGATTGGGAAGCTGAGGCCAGATACAAAGGGGCAATGGGGTGCATGAAGAACGCACCTCTCCACATTGACAGGAAAACCTTTGGCATTTCTAACATCCTACACAGTTCGGTGTTTGTGGGGGGAGGAGCATGCTGATCATTTGGGTCAAGGAGATCACCTCCACTCTGAAGAGAAGACAGGAATGAAATGAGAGAACATCTGAGGAGATATGTGAATCTCAGTAGAAGAAGACACCATATGGACTTGGTGTCTCACTTCAATTCTGCACACGCAACACCATGCAGGGCAATGGTTAGTTGCTGTAGGTGTACTTTGAATGGGTGTTTTCCAAGTTTTCAGAAACACCATGATCTGAGAATCAACAACAGCACCATTGCTGGGACTACCTTGGGTGAGAGAAGAAAAGTGAGTGGAATTACCAAGAGCCAAGGAAGATTGCATTTGTGGCAATGGCAGAGTGCATCGATAAACCCTTGGTCTTCTTTGAAGAATCCAAGACAGAAAAATGGGCTTTCATCTTCAGGATGGACCCACAACTATCAGGTAATGATATGAACGTTGTCTTCTTCCTCTCAAGTTGATCTATTCTAAATCACAAGGGTATCTGAAACATGCAATCAGCAACAAGATTACTCTTCATTTTGCACATAAGACAAATGACAAAAAAATTTCACCCCATCTGTGTCAATGACAATCAAAAGCGGCAAATGCACAGGGGAATGGAAGATATGATGTGAATTTTGGTTTTTTCTTACAGGTAGGGTGTGCTGCAAAATTAAGAATGGAGGTGATGGGTTTGTTTTGCCATAAGAAAGAAAAGCGCAGAAAAATACAAGAGCTGGTTGGTGTTCTCAAGCAGGTAGAAAGAAAACTTTAGTCATGCATTCTGTGCAAATTTTCAGGAGATTTGTGTGCTCAGCACTTCAATTACTGAAAAGAGTTATTCATGGGGGGGGCAGGTGGCCAGTGCCTACTTGCTCTTGACCTGTGTGAGAGGGTTCATAGTGCCACTGGTAGAGATGTTTAAGACTACTCCACCAAGCTGGTCCAAGGTGGTGCTCATGTTGGTCTCTTTGGATTCTTATGCAATCTATTACCTGGCAGTGAAGGCATCAGAGCCCTTGGTTCAACTTACAGACTTGGCAGCAAAGAACGAAACAGAATTAATGGAGGAGGAAATCATGTTGTTGAACCTTACCACCCAACTTGTAAAGCTCTTTAGGCGGCTGAGAAACATAGCCATTTCCACAGCTGTGACAAACTGTGCTCAGATTGTGGACTCCACCCTGCAGCTCAATGACCCAAGTTTTGTTGCAACCTGCTCAAAATTCGCAGGTACTATTCGCTTGCTTGCTTGCTCACCCTGAAAATTGAGCTCTGGAAAATTGAGCCTTTTCCACACACTTTCAAAGTCCCACAATTGTCATCAATTGGTCCTAAAAGGTCAAAAACTACTAATCTGTCAATCCCAGTCTTCTTCCATGTGCCAATTTGATGCAATGATATTCCTCACTACCTTCTTGCAGGAGACCTGCATATGCTTTATGAATTGCACTCATCAATGGGACAACCTATGAAAAACTTGTACACATGGAGGTGGATTCCACAAGGGCAGAAGATGCCAAGCAACCAGACGCACAGAAAGTAGTAGCTCAATGACCAGTCCCAAACCAGTATTACATTTGGGCTCATTTCCTACTACAACCAAATGAGGTGAATCATGTCTTGAAAGTAACTGTGCAATTCTTGAGGAAAGAATACCGAGAACAACACAAACTACCATTTGATGCAGTTGAGATTCAACCAAACTGCAAGCAGCTGAGACAATGCAGATCCACAATGTTAACATAACCACAAGTTCCTGGATTCCAGTTACATGAGATACACATTAGTCGGAGATTCAATCCAGACCTGTAATTGCTTCAACTCTTTCTTTCTTGCTGTGGTACTATTCCAGAATTTTCCAGTTTTAGTGTTGGAAAAACTCTTTGTACTTTGCAAATCACAATCCCAAGTGAAAGCTTTCTTCCAGATTACTAGATTGTTCCATGCTGCATGTGGACAATGCATGTAATAATGGAGATGTAAAATGTTTCAGCATGATGATATCAAATGGTTTTTTCCATCTTGCAAAAACCTAACATACTCTTACTGCCAGGGGGAATGGTCTGTACAGCCAAAGGAGAAGCTCTAATTTGGTGAAGAATTGATGCTTGATTGTCATGCAACATGTTTTTGGACAAATCAAAATGGTCTTGTTGTTGGTTTTGAAGTCTGGATCTGAACAATTATTCCACCAGGTGTGCTGATTCCTGAAGACATTTTGTGAATTTGGTTTTGTAGTTAAGTCCATACTCGATCTAATTGTGCATTTTATGCCACAAATGTAAGAAGAACAGTTCCAGTGAACCTTTTTATGAAAATTATATTTTTTTTCTCCTGTAATGAAAATATAGTACATGTCATTAAGCATGTATAAAGTGCAAGTAAAGATATAATACACATAAATACAAAAAAAATTATAATTTGTAACTTTGGTTGCATGTTTGATCTTTTTGGGTGCACATTCTAATTATTTTAAGTTTGTTCTAAATTTCCATCACATGATTGGAATACCCATAAAGAAACAATTTAAAAACATGATGGTTTTGATTTTTACAACAATCTATATGCTACTTGGGCTCCGCATTGCTACGCACTACCAGCAATGATTTTCTTTCTTGTTATGTGTTCCCATATGATTATCAATAATTCATGATTTTTACAGCTTTCTATATATTATAAATTTTCATATAATAGAATTTCAAACATTTGTTATATACGCCCCTGCTTGTGAAAAGATAAAAGAAACAAATATAAGAAAAAAATATCTTTATTTTAATAAAATTAGGTTGTGAGACAAAAAGGCCCCAACCGGGGCCAGAATGTTGAACTATGAGTCCAACAATGTCAAGTGCATAGCAAGGTAGAATGAGGGTAGGAGGGTGCAAGGAATTGAACCCTGAACCTCATATTGAAACACACATCTGCTTAACCAATAAGAGGGCCATCCCCATAAGAAGGACCTGCCTAGGATGAAAGAGGACCTAAGTTTGGCGACCCATTTTGGGAACATACATATACCGTAGACCTTAGCCACCATGAGGCAAATTATTTCATAAGCCTAAACATCTAGGTCTCTATTTTGGACAAATAATCCCCATTATAAACTGGGGGTACCCCTTAAGAAGGTAGTTTGTTGGCCTTGCCTACCAAGGGGAGGATATTGTATTTAGATTCATTATACAGTACAGTAGCTTAAGGGATTTTGGCCCCTAGGTAATAGTAGGTCTATTTTTATATGCGGATTTTTGAAAGATGATATTTTGGCTTGTGTTGAAACTTGGGATTAGTTATAGAGTTGTGAGTTACTTAAAGGATGTTTTTGAAGATTATATTTTTGCATGGTAAAATATTTGAATTTTCATAATTCATTTGTTGCCTTAAGATACTTTTTAATGTAAATGACAAGGCCACAATGTGACACACCCCTTGTTTTGTTGTTTTGTTTGTCATGCCAAGATCTCCCAAACCATGGCATCTCCCATCCTAACTTGATACCATTAGAAAGCACTTGATAAGTAACAACCCTAACATGGTACCATTAGAAAACACTTGATAAGTAACAACCCTAACTTGATACCATTAGAAAGCACTTGAAGAGTAAGGGTACGGCAAGGTAGTTATGCAGTATTTCCACTTTCCAGCTACAGTTCTTGAATATTGAATAATTTTATAAGTGACAATAAAAAAATTTAAAAACTAAAAGTTGCAAGCAAATTGAAGTGCATTCTTATTTCTGTTGGAAGGCCTTCAATGAGTAAGATCCATTCTCTCATTGAGGGGCATTTCCATGTATATAAGGTACCCTTCAAAATTGTGTAGTAAACCCACTTCTAACATTCTTGTCAATTAAGTAGACATATACATATATATGTAACCCCCTTCCCCTTGGGAAAAGAAAACAAGGGGTGTGTGTCACATTGTGGCCTTGCCATTTACATTAAAAAGGTTTCTTAAAGGGAAAAGAAGAATTTTTGAAAATACAAATATTTCCCCATGCAAAATTATAATCTTCAAAAGAATCCTCTAAAAGAAACCAAAATCCTTCAAGATGTTATAACTCTATAAAACTAATCTCAAGTTTCAACACAAGTGCAAAACATCATCTTTCAAAAATCCTTGGATTAAAATAGACCTATTACTTAGGGGTCAAAATCCATTAAGCTACTACTATACTCTATAATGAATCTAAACAAAATATCTTTGCCTTGGTAGGCAAGGCCCAAAAAAAAGAAAAAAGTATCAATTATGGTTTTAAGAAAATTTAAGTTGTAAGTTGTGAGCATCACTTTTTTTTATTGGTGAAAATTTGCCAAAAAGCGAAAACAATTTTTTTGTTTTAAAAATCCTTACTGGGGATGATCGCCAATTTGGCTGCAAAAAAAGTTCCTAAAATGTCCACTAGTTGCGAGGCATAAAAGTCTAGATTCGGAAGACATTCCTGCCCAAATCAATGATTTTCCGCCCAGCCCTCAACTTATATCTGACCGTTGGATCAACAATGGCTACAAGCATTTAGGAAGGGTAAGAAAGTAAGAACTTAAATTTTGTGAATTTTGGCCACTTGGTGACCCACAAGAAAATCCAGTGCAACTCGTAACAAAAAGCCTTTTGTGAATTTCATTTTCTGAAGTCGCTAGATTTCCAGGAATTTTTTTCTAAAATTGCCAATTCTAGACAGTAAGTTGCAGGAGGTGGCTAAAATATAGCAAGATTCTCAAATTTTTCTCCTTTTCCTCTCTGACCTATAGCCAAATTTGGCTAACTCCTCTTGTGGATCATCGCCAAGTGGCTACATCACAAAAAAAAATTTAAAACTCTCCTGAACTTAATGTCGCCATATCCCCAAATAAATCTTCTGTCACCTCGCTCAGGACGTGGAGTGGAGTGCGTGACTGGTGGATGTTGTTGTTGTTGTTGTTGCAGCAACAGCGAGGAAGAGAGTCGCCAGGCGCTCAAGGACAAAATTACGCTCTACTAAACAATCCAAGCCTCGCAAATTTCTTTGACCAACATTGCAGGTTAGTGTGTAATCTCCTATGATTTCTTCTGATTTTTTAATCTTAAACAGTAATTTTAATTTATTTTATTTTGTGTTTGCAATCGGAATCCTTCGTTTGCTTGCTTGCTCAAAGTGGGCATCCCTAGGAAACAAATATAGGTACGCAGCTTTTGTTGTAGTTAGATTGGCTTGCCTTTGTCGTGAGTGACCTGATGTCCATTGCTAGTTGTATAGGTGATTTCTTTCTTTCGCATCCTTTTCGAGAGTTGACAGTTGAAGTCTTGTTTCATATCGAATCTAGTGTGGAAAATACTGAAATTAGGGGAGTGTGTGTATATGTGTGTGTGTTTGTATGGTGGTGGTGGGGGGACTTTGGGTTTTTGTCGACGTGACGGTGATATTGGCTTAATTTTGGGTGAAGCATTTTGGCACAAGAAACCCTAGCTGCGGGAAAGGAGGGTTTTTAGTTTCGTCTTTTCAGTTTCATGAATGCAGGGAAGGTGGTTTTGAAATTTTCATAAATTGTTGTGGCAATGGATGCCGCAACGACTAGTGGCACATTCGCTGGTTCCACTTTAGCGGATAAGCTTCACAAGCTCAATGCCTCGCAACAAAGCATCGAGAGTATCCACTCTTCGTTTTTTCAGGGTTTATATTATCTGCTTCGTCTTTTGTTTTTTCCTTCTGGTTTAAGGAGTGGAACTACTTTTTGATGGTGTAAAGTAGTTTGGTGTTCTTGACATGAGTAATGAGGTTTTCTGGGCTGCATACTGGGTCTAGTTTTTCATGATTTGGGGAACAAACGGGATTTTGTTTGCTGATCGTTTACCTTAAGAAATATGCAAAGCTTTATCACACTGGTGTATATTCCATCGAAAGAAAGCCAAAGAAATCGTGGAGACATGGGGGCAGAAGTTTCACGAGGCCCCAAGAGAGCAACGTGTGCCTTTCCTGTACCTGGCTAATGACATTCTGCAGAACAGCCGTCGCAAGGGCCTTGAGTTTGTGAATGAGTTCTGGACTGTGCTTCCTGCATTGCTGCAAGAGGTGGTTGATATTGGAGATGAGGGTGTTCGCAGTGCTGCCTTTCGTCTGGTATGGAACAATATTGCTTTTCAATCTGCTGCACGATTGTTAGTGTGGTAGAAGTTTGCCTTCACATCTGGTAGAGAGCTATAAACAGGAGTAGATCCAAACCAGGGATGCTGGGAAAATGGATGGAAGTACAGGATTTGCAATTCTTGAGATTTGGTGGCGTGTATACCATGAAGCACACACCAGTAGCATTTTTTGGGGGAAGGATTGGTTTTAAATATGTTCAGAAGAAACAAGCTTGGTTCAACACTTGAACTTCCAGTGACCTCAGCTGCATGATTTTAGTAATGCTCTGCCAGACAAGATTTTTCTTTTGATGGTCACAAATGCTGGCATCTGTAGGTGGACATTTGGGAGGAAAGGAAAGTTTTTGGATCCAATGTGCGAAATCTCCGGGAGGAGCTGCTTGGAAAAGGGTCCCTTCCTCCTGTAAAGGATGTGAAACATTCTTCTCTGCCTCCTTATGTGAGTGATAACCAGCTTGTAGGTTGATGGAGATGGTGATGGAGAATCAAGCATTGAGACAGAAGGCAGGAGTTGTAGAAATTGCTTACAAAAGCATACAGGAAGAGTGATGTTGAACTTCTGCAACATCCTGGTTGATGCTGATCATCTCTTTGTATCCTGTTGTTTTGGCAAGGTATTTGAAGGAGGCATACTGGAAAGAGTTGCAAGGTCATACCAAGCAGTTCAGGACAATGCAGCAGAGGAGGATGCAGCGCTGGCAGATTGTAATGCAGCTATTACTCGTGTTGAAAGCCTGCAGAAGAAAGCTGAAAATCACACAGGCAAGGGTAGCCCTAGCTACTATGATGTCTGCTATTGGATAAAGTAGTCAGCCATTTGATCCATATGGTGAATGAGTCTGCTGTTCAATGATTTTGAGTAATGAGTGTTGTGACCAGTCAATGCATCACCTTTGAGCAGTTTCCTGATGTCATAATACAGAGGTTTTGTTCAGATGGTTGTGTAATGGATTGGACCAAGATTATGGGCAGATTATTGTATACAATCTACACCCACTGTTTGAAACTGATGAATTTAGTGAAGAGTCATGGCAGCTCATCACTGCTATTCATGATGAAGGTGATTGTCTGACACTTTCTGAGTGACGCTCATATCACAGCACTCATTTGTGTAGCATTAGTTTGGTTTCTTTTGGAACTAACAGAAAAATCACCTTCAAAGTGTTGTTGTTGAGTTGCTCTGCAATCTCATGTCAATGTTTTAACTGGCTTTTGTTACTTCATTCAATATTTCTATCACTTATGTTTTTACATATCCAATGCCACAATTTATCTGTCAACTAGCATCTTGGTTCAGGTTGTACCTCAAAGTGCTCATAATTGCAACATGAGGTTGTTGGGTTTACCTAGGATCTGCAAATTTATCTGCAAAGTTTGTTTGAAGCTTTGCCAACTGGATCAGTAACTTGACCTTTGAAGATCTGCATGGACTGTACAGGGGAAGTACAAGAATCAATAGCAGAGGAGTTGCTTGCACAACAGGTGGTCATGGCACAGTGCATAGAGCAGCTGGAAGCATGTGAGATGGGTCATCACATGCTTGTTTCCCACCTCAGGGATGCTCTTCATGAACAGGTGTGCTTGGAAACTCTGATGTTGGAATGAGGTTTTTTCCAGGGACATGCCATACAGATTATGTGTTATTGTTCTTGACTGAAACCATCCTTCTCATGGATCACTCAGGACTTAGGTTTTGTGCTGTACCATATCTTCAATGATGTATAATAGTGACTGTCTACAATAGAATCACTTATTGAACACACTTGGCTTCTGAAGTAGTTGATCTGGAGAATCTACCAGTGTAAAGTTGATACTCAATGGTCATCAGGGAGGGTTGGGATCTAGCCTGCTGCAAGACAGACATGGTGAAAAGTAAAGCTAAGCAATGCACTTGTACATAGAACTGACAGTAGCATTGTTGTGTTTTTGCAGGAAAGCAAGCTGGAGCAGATACGAACTCAGCTTCAGGTTTCTAGTGTTATCTCTTGCACTCTGCACTTCCATCAGAGGGTGTTTTCTACTCACAGTTGCTGAACTGTAGTAGCAGCAGAGATTTTTGTGATGATGATCACATCATATGCCTCTTGCGTGTTTTGAATGCATGCATTGAGCCTGCTAATCATGTTTGAACCATAATAGTAGTGGGCTTGTTCCTGAAAGACATTCCCTTCCATGTCTGGTCACAGATAGCCCAAGCACAGCTGGAGCAGGCTGGAAGTGTCCAACAGCATTTGATGAATGGGAGTCCAAGCCTTGCAGATGCAATTGGTGCCCCTAGTGAAGCTACAGTTGTCTCCAGGGATGAGTCACGGTACTGGCACCATGAGAAACAGCCTACAAGCAGCAAGGACAATGGGAACCAAGTGGTGATCTCAGGCCTGTCCATGCCATTGAGCACTGTTGCAGAAAGCAATTCACAACCAGAGTATGCAGACAAGAGCAATTTTCAGACATCAGCAGCCACAATAGCAGCAGAGGTAGCAGCAAAGTTAGCAGCAAGTTCATCATCAGCAGCTATGCTCACCTCTGTCTTGTCATCACTGGCAGCAGAAGAAGCAGGTGGTGGGCCACAATCACCAAGCTATGATGTCAATGAAGGTCAACCTATGGAGAAGAGGGCACGTCTGGATGGAAGGCTTGATGCTCTACATAATCCTGATACATCTTATGCACAGCATCAACTGTCACAACCTACATCTCAGTATTTGGGTTCTCCTATGTTGTTGCCCTTGCCATATGCCTATCAATCAGCACTACCTCCACCTCCTCCTATGCAGTCCCACATGATGATAGGTCACCACATGGCAGTGCCACCTCAACCTGTGCCTCCAGGTTATGGGGCCCATTATCAGCCTTTCCCACCATCTAGGACACAGTTCTACAGCCAGCCTCCTTTACCTTCTCCACCTGCACCAGCTCCCAGGCAATGAAAATGTTCATTCATTTGCCTGTCTTAAATTGCCTTGTGTCTATTCCTTCTCATGGCAATGAACCTGCAATTCATCATTTTTGGGGAGTGTTAGATTCACATGTGGCCATGTCCTGTGTTCAGTGACTTTTGTACATGCTTCTTAAACACCTTTGATGCTACTGGAGGGTTCTGCATGCACTGTACAGAAGAAACTAGGATGTTGCAGGAGCTCAGGCCTGATACCTCTGATGCAGACCTCAGTTGAACAAGTTTGCACATGTCCTATTCAACATCTGCAAACCTGTTCCAACAGATGTGGATTGAACTGATGTCCGATGCTCTGTAATGAGAGTCCTGATGTGGATGTATCCTGGCTTGCATTCACCGCTGCATTTCTGAAGTTAGTCAGAACCTGCAATTTAGTCCCAGAAGTAGCATCATTAAATGAATGGGCATTGACTGTCACTCCACTGCTCTCCAGGTATGCTGGGTTATGGGGGAATGGCTATCACCCTCTCCCACTCCATTAGAGGTCTAGTTTCTTATCGAGCTGTTGCACTTTAGATGATGAATCGCCCTAAACCCTAAACCATTTGAGCTGAGCAATGAATATCTACAAGCTGTAAGAACCTATGAGACTGACCACTATCTGTTCCAAATTGGGCAGAATTTCAAAAATGCACTTGTGAGGCAAAAAATACCCCACAAACATTGCATGGTATAACTCAAAAGTAGGCAGAATGTGCAGAGGACAGTGCATGGAATAACCAGAAAAACTCAGCCTGGACTTGGGAGGAAAGATGTAACAAGACTATTTAGTCTGTTTAACTCTCACTGGAGATCACAACAAATGAAAGAAAGGAAACAACAAAAAACAGACAAGAGAAAAGCTTAACCAACGCTCTGCTTGTCTGTGAAATTTGACCAAAAAGCAAAAATTAAAAACAAAAGTCTGAAAACAGAGTGATTTTGGAGGATTTCAATTGCAAGAAGTTACAAAGTGCCATTACTTCACACATAAGTTTTCATTCAATGAAGCTATTCATTGGTTGTCTACTAGCAATCACACTAGATAGAAGCAATCATGGCAAATAACATAAGTTTGGCTTTTGGGGAAGTCAATTAAAAATGTGACATGACACACAACAGAAGATGAGTAAACATATATATATATCTTCCTCCCAGGGCATGATTTGCCTCATTCGGTCTTAGTAGGAAAGGACCTCAATTGTAATACCAGTTGGGATATGGTCATTGAGTGACTACATTCTGTGTTTCTGGTTGCTTGGCATCTTCTGCCCTTGTGAAATCCATCTCAATGTGTACCAATTTTTCATAAGTTGCCCCATATGCAAGTCTCCTGCAAGAAAGTAGTGGGTAATAGCATTGCATCAAATCAGCACATGGAGGAAGCCAGGGATTGGGAGATTCATAGTTTTTTTTTAAGGAACAATTAATGGCAATCTTGGAAGACTTTGAAAGTGTGGGAAAAAGGTTCAAATTTCCAGAGCTCAATTCTCAGGATGACCAAGCAAGCAAGCAGATAATAGCTGCAAATTTTGAGCAGGTTGCAACAAAAGTTGGGTGACTGAGCTGCCGTGTGAGAACAGTTTGTCACAGCTATGGAAATGGCTATGTTTCTCAGCTGCCTTGGGTGGCCAGGTTCAACAACATGATTTCCTGCTCCATTAATTATATTTCATTCTTTGCTGCCAAGTCTGTAAGTTGAACCAAGGGCTTTGATGCCTTCACTGCCAGGTAATAGGATGCATAAGAATCCAAAGAGACAAACATGAGCACCACCTTGGACCAGCTTGGTGGAGTAGTCTTAAACATCTCTTATGAGTGGCACTACAAAACCTGTCACACAGATCAAGAGAAAGTAATGAGTAACTCTTATCAGTAAGTGAAGTGCTGAGCACACAAATCTCCTAAAAATTTGCACAGAATGCATGACTAAAGTTTTCTTTCTACCTGCTTGAAACACCAGCCAGCTCTTACTTTTTTCTGCAATTCCTTTCTCGTGGCAAAACAAACCCATCACCTCCATTCTCAATTTTCCATCACACCCTACCTAGAAGAACCCATCTAACTAATCTACCTAGCATCATCTCTCCTACTCCTCTCCTTCATGAAGCTAGTACACCCCCAAAAACAAAGAACCTCCTCCTCTACACCATGATTACCATCAGCCTTGATTTTGGAGATCATCAAAACACAAATTGTGTATACTGGCCAAGCTTAACAACCCTGTGTGCGTAGTGAGTTCTCTTCCTAGCACTTGTGTTAACACTCACCCTATGAACGCTCAGTTACAGGCAGTTGAACCAGCCCTAGATGCAACCAGTGGTACAACTAATCCTTGAAATTCTAACAACATGATTTCAAGAACAAAGTAGGCATAAAAATATGCAAAATCAATTTTATTTATTTTTTAAATGAAGGTCTTACAATTTAAAGACCAAGTAGTCTTTGAATTAGTGGGTAAAGCATGTGATTATAATTAATAATTATAATCTTGAAGCATACATGATTATAATTGATAATTTTTGTTTTAAAAATCATTTGAAACACATTAAAAAAATTCTTACCTCACAAGAGATGTAATCTCATTATTTTCCCATTTGCCCAAATGAGTTCAGGCATCAAAATATGATGTGCCCAAATGAAGCAATCGATTTGGTGAGCACTTTGCTATAAAAACAAAACAACACAAATGAACAAAAAGACTAAACATCAGCAAATAAAAATCAACAAAAGTGACCCAAAAAAAGATGTTAAGTTCATTTTTACTTACAAATCTCTTTCTGGCACCCTTAACATTCCTTGTGCTTTTGTGAATTGAGGACTTTTGCAAGCCCCTCCTCTTCCTCCCAACCTTGCATCTACAAAAAAATCAACAACACCTTACGATGTTAAATAACAACTAGATCAAGTATTGAAAAGAAAAAAAGATACTTAAAAAATGGGCAACAAAAGGATGCTAGTTTTTGTTACTTGGATATCATTAAGAACAACATTTTTGATGTCCTCATCTTCCTCCTTGGTGAATTTGGTATAAGCCAAATTCGGCCTCAAGTTTTGAGTGTTCCAATTGTAGTTGTCGAGTCTTGAATTGGCTCTGCTTCTCCCTCAATTCTCATTTCACTTGTTACAGGAAAAAAGATTTCCAACAATTTAATTAATTTGAGATGTAGTAATATACTAATCTTGCCATTGCTGTAAAAAAATCTGGAACTTCCCAACAAAGCCTATGTTGCTATGGCATTTCAAAGCTTTCATGGGGTTTTGAGTACCAAGATAGGACTGTCCACAGCAAGAATGACCTCCAGCTGTTAGTGAAAATACAAAAGCTCAAACTAAAGATTGTCACCATCTACTAGAAAATATATGTAATGTTCAAGTCTGAAGGTTTGATAAGCCTTGTCCACGGGATTTAGAAGAGAGCTCTGTTATGTTAAATGGAGGAAGTTCCAATCCCAACACTGCAAGCTATGGGTTGAGATGAGAGTACTGCAGGTAGGTTGAGAAAGTGGATTGATTTCAAGTCTATATGAAAAAGAACGAGTGAAAAGGATGGGATGAGCTTCCTTGGTCTGAAACTGATCAGGGTACCCCGCCCCACAGAAATCTTGATCAACTATTTGATCTTGATGAACTGATCAAATGGCACTATTTGACCAGTTGTTGGATTGCCAATAAGCTACTCAACTGTTAGCTGATGCCAACTGATCAGAAATCTTGTTCAACTGTGCTATCAAACAATTTATTTGTTGTTGCAACTTTTGGTTCACCTTCTGAGCAGAAGCCTCATGTTTTCACAATTTGAAGTAGAAGATTTCATAAAACAAAGTTACCTCACTGTGTGTGACTATGAACAATTAAATTATTCAATCCAAGTGCAAGGTCCTTTTCCATGAGATGCCCAAAAAACACACCCTTGTGATTGGACCCTTTGCATCATACACCAAAAGCTCTTAGTTGAAAGTTTGTTGTTGAATCCCATAAATCTACACCATGTTGCCAAGAACTGACATCTTACAGCGAAGAAGAAAAACAAAACCTCTTCACTTGTAGAACTTGCTATTGGATCCATAGATCGTACACAGTGTTGTCTAGAGCTACAGCTTACCCAAGAAAAGAAGAAAGGGAAAAACCCGGGCTCAGGCAGAAACAAACAAACGCACCACATGCTGACTGTTGCGAAGCTTGTTGGCACTCCAGTCGAGCGAAATTCAATCAGTAACCTCGAGAAGATCAGTTGCAGATCTACAGGGCGCTCAGCTGCTTCAAAAGATCAGCTGCATCAAAAATGTGCGCAGAAGTGTGCTAAGCTGTTGGACAAGGTGAGCTGCATCTAAAGCGCACTCAGCTCTTTGTGACGGAAGACCTCTCGAGGTTTCGTTGAGCAGAGAGTAGAGAAAGTTGGAAACTTAGATGTTCTTGGCTCCCAAATTGTAAACGGATCTAATGTCCAAGTGGAGAATGATGAGGAAGCCGAAGAATTGAGAGAACGAAACGCACAGTGGAAACTTGGAAGGCGCCAAACTCAATTCATATCCTACACTGCATTCTGCATTTTTCCATCATTCTAAGATCCAATTTTTTTATTAAAATTCCGTCAACTTTTGCGATTCTGCGACCTAACAGTTTTTGTGCCGTTTCTGCATTGCTCTGCATCCGAGCTCAAGCACAGCATTTGCATGTTTTCATGTCCAAGTAGAACAGTCTTTGTAGAGAATTGTAGATCTAGTCCGGCGAGGAAAGGGAGGGATAATGGATCTGAAGAAGCAGGTGGAGGTGTGGGAGGCTGAGCCCGCAGCAGTATGGATCCTCTTTGGTTTGGCGGCGCAGTTGCAAGGATGCGGGGTAGCGGCGGCGATGGACGTGAAGAAGGTCAAAGATGCAGGATTCGTTACTGCCGGCTCGTACTGCCAAGAAGGATTTGATGGTGACTAACGGTCTCAGCGATGCGCTAAGGTGGACAAGATCACCGAGGCTTCGTCCAAGTTGGTGCGCATGCGTTTTACTAGCGCGTTGCAGATGCACGAGCAGCGAACGGAGTTGATCCGAATTACCACGGGTGCCAAAGGAGCTGGACAAGTTCTGGAAGGCGGCATTGAATCGGAGTGTATTACTGAAGATCTATTGAGTTTCGGACGTGGTTGAGACGGGGATTTGTCAGACGTTGTGTGTAACTTGCCGATTACCGCTCGATTGGGGAGGGAGGCGAGGGAAAAGCTCTGTACATTGATGCTGAGGAGACGTTCAGATCGCAGAGGATGCTGCAAATTGCAGAGAGGTACAGCATGAATTGCGATGAAGTTCTGGAGAATGTCGCATATGCCCGTGCTCACAATACTGATCATTTGAAGGCTGCTTCTGGAGGCTGCGTCAATGATTGCCCACACTATGTTTGCATTGGCAGTAGTAGTAGACAGCGCCACAGCTCTGTGCGGGTCAGATTACACAGAGCGTGGTGAGCTTGCTGCCCGACAGATGCATCTCGGTAGGTTTTTAAGAGGACTACTGCAAAAGAGCGTAGACGAGTTCGGGGTGGCGGTAGTGGTGACGAAGGCGATGGACGTGAAGTTCAATTTGTCCTAATTCACCAATTTTGATCTGTGTTAGGGTTCACTCCATGGCATGTTGTGTTTGCCCTGAAGTGTTGCTAGGATGTATCAAAACATCTTAGCACAAGTGCACTGTGATTGAGGAACCGCAAGTTATATTTCTTGAAGCAAAGATGCAACAATTAGTTCATGGTTCAGTGTTCAAGGATCACCATCCCTCAGAAACTGGGAAAATGTACAAATTGATGATGCACAAGTTCATTGCACAAATTGATGCAGATATGCCACAATCAGGTTATGGTTCAGCATCAGAGGAGCACCATCACCATACCTTAGAAACTGGAAAGATGTACAAATTGATGTACACAAATTCATTGCACAAATCAATGCAAAGCTTCACCACATAAGAGTGATTGCACAAAAACCTGTGTAACCCTAGGCTATCAAGCAAATATCATAATTAACCTTCTGTGTCTATTCAACTTTGATTGCTGATAGACAGACCTTGCAGCTCAGGGATGGACAAGGGAGCAGCTGGGAGAAGCCAGCCTTCAGAATCCAGTCAACCATCCAACAACCACAAATTGTTTTGGATTGGCTTATGATGCCAAGGTTCAAATTCAGACCTGATGATGAGATTGATGCTGAATCACGAGAGCAGATTGAAACCCTAGGTTTTCGCCTTAGGAGAATTCAGTTAGCGAAGAGGCAGTTGCGTAACCGAGATCATCATCAACCCCTGCTTTTGAGCTCCGCCAAACGTCGACTGAGATCATCTTCAGCATTCGCCGTGGCTGGTTCCTTCACAGGAACGGCCGCGGTACCTGCTTGAGGAAGACCAACCGAAACCTCCAAGCCATAGTCATCAGCCACCTGCTGCATGAGAGAGTTGACCTCGTCCTCAGGGGTGGAGAGACTGGTGCTCCCAGCCATGGCCGTTTCTACAAACTCCGATTGCACCTCCATGTTGACAAAAGTTTTCTCAAACTGGTCCATGGTGTTGGAGATCTTTTCCATATTACCCACCGCCAAAGCGCTGTCCAAAGCCTTCACAATACCCGCCATGGACTTGGAAATGGTTTGCATCTTACTCTGGGTTCCCAATCGAGCCACCACTGCATCCAGACGGGAAGAAAGGCGCAAATAATTCAGCTGCTCATTATGCTTCCTAATGGCGTTCTGCGCGTAAATCCGCGCTCCATCCATGTTCCCCTTCTCAATCGCCTTTTTCACCTTGAGTTTCTCCAGCTTCTCCTCCTTCTCACACTTCTTAGATTGCCGCACCAGGCTCTTGGACGTGTACTTCAACTGGAAGATCTGATCCAAAAGCTTCTCTTGACTCCCTCCCCCCATCGCACCTCAATCTCAAACCGCCCCAAAAAGACCCACTCACAAGCTCCGCACCACCAAAAAAACTAAAGCAAACAACCCACAAACCCACCAACCAATAAATCAATCAACAAACCGAAAAACTAACCCCCCCAAACAAAACAAAAAAACCAACAAAACAACACGACCCAAAGCCCTCAACTTTCAGAGCTTCTCTCCAAACAGGATTTGTGGAATCGCTCTCCCTCAGAGTGCAAGAGATCCTTGGCGTGGTCGCAGAACGCGTCAGGGTGAGCTCAAAGCAAAGAGACGAAAGCTGCGTGAAGCTGTGAGGCAGGCTCGGCACCGTCGCTACACGGGAACAGGCTCGGGAACACAGAAACTGGGAACGCGTGAAGAGGTTCGTACAAAGGTAACAAACTACAGTTTTGCAAGTAGGCAATGAAGGGTTTCTACTTTTTTACAGCTAGTTAAAGGTAAAGTTTAGTAAGTAGTAGGGTAATGGCCATTGGGAGGAATTGGCCAAATACTCAGTGGCCACCACCAGCCTTTTTTTTTTTTTTAATTGACGAAATTTCGCCAAAGAGAGAAATTAAAATTTTAAGAAAATTGAAAATGAAGTGAATTTGGAGGTTTTTAATCTCCAGAAAGTGAGGGGAAAAAAATAGTAAAAATCACCAGGTTTTTTATAATTGTTTTAAAATGTGTAGCCAAAAATATAGAAGGATGATTAAAGATTTATATTTCATACCTGATTTGTAGCCATATTTGGCTAAATCTTTGGAAGGATGAATGATATGCTCACTTTTTTCTTACATCTTCCTATGGTTTATCATCACTTTTGACCACAAACAAAAATTCCCAAAAAGCCCACTAGTGACCACAGGCCGTGTATTGATGATGACCATTATCTCACAGAAATGACACTTGGGGGAGATTCCATCACATTGTTCCGAACTTTGTAGACATCAATGGCACAGACCATTCCACCCTCCATCTCTCATCCTATGTGTTGTCTCTCTTGACAGCTTCTCTTGCACAACAAAGGGGCAGAGTCTTCTTGCCCATTCCATGGGTATAACAAAACCTTGGTGAAAGTTCTCTTTGTTGGGCATTGGATCCAACTTTTGGAAGTTTTACCTTATTAGAATTGGTTTCACATTAGATGAGCTGATTTCTTTGGTGAAAGTGTTTAGACTGTTTAAATTGGAACGGGTTTTTTGGTGTTCAGAGTGTGGACACAGTAGGTAGATGTACAACATCTTGTCTATTGTAGATGGCACAATTGCACTCCTCCTAAGATTTTGCTAGAACCTAGTGGCCACGTTCATAATTAAGAAATGCCAAGTTACAAATCTAGGAGCACCACTTGGTTTCAAATCTAGTGGCCAAGATTTTGCTTGAACCTAGTCATCAAGTTCATAATTAAGAAATGCCAAGTTACAAATCATTTTGTGACTGTGCAAAGAAATTGCAACCTGAAAAAGTTGTAAATCCATTGCAAAATTTGCATTACGTGTGCTTGCAGAATAAAAGTTGTGATCTAGCACATCACACAAAGTTTTGTAACATGGTGATGGGGAAGACAAACAAGCTTTTCATAAGACTAACATCATTGTTGTTGATATTCATGTCTTGACAAATGATGACAAAGATGTGCACCCAAACAACCTACATCACATATAATCACTATCTTGGAAGTTGAAGGTTTGCAACAATTAGAACTCTAGAAACTTTCATAGGTGGATGATCTATAGTAAAAAATAGTCTCAATTGATTTACAACAACAACCAAAGACAACATGCAACAAAAAAGAAGATGTGCACTACACCAAAGAAAAACATTGCATCTACCACAATTTGCAAAAAAGATATATAACACACAACGAAGAAGATAATGCACAATGCAACACAGAAAATGATGCACCTACAACAAATGAAATGATGTGAACTACAACATAAAAAACAACACACCTATAGCAAAGAAAATAATATGCTTGTAGCAAAGAAGATGACGTGCTTGCAACAAAGAAAACAACGCACATCAAAGAAAATAATGCGTATTGCAACAAAAACAACAATGTGCATGGAGCAAAGAAGACAGTGTGCAACAAAGATGATGCGCATTGCATTGGAAAAAAAATGAAATGAGAATAATTAAAGGAAAGGGAGAGAATAGAAAAAAATATGAAGAAGATAAGAGAAAAACAAAGGAAGAACATGATTTACCATTGCATTATCACTATTATGCAATGTGGACAATGGGGATGAATGTTTGTTGCAATGTGGACAATGGGGATGAATGTTTGTTGCAATGAGGATGTCAATTGTGCCACCACATCAAGTGTAATCTTGTGAATGCCGAAAATGCATAAATTAATTTCTAATGATGACATAGATGTTAAATTAATTCATTTTAATCATTCGGGTTATGTTAGAAGGTATTAAGGTTTTAAACATTGACCGCACTAATTCCTAGTGTGAACAAACCATAATTCTTATATTCAAAACACTACCATTTTAATACCTTGACACTTGCACCCACATGAAAAAAACTCTCCAAATTCTACACAACAAAACCAAAACCATCTCTTCCCCATTATTCTTCCAAGGCACCAAATACGTAAAATGGCCCCAAAAATATGAGCATCCAAAATATTCCCTAGACTTCCTTTAAACTTGGATGCCTTCCTCATCCCTTCCTTTACATAAATGATAATACCCATTCAAAAACTTATTCTTTAGTTCTTATTTAAGTGTTGGTTAAGTAAGTCACCTAACCATTTCTAAAACACTAGTTTAAAATGTGACAACTCACTTCAAGTATTATCCTTCAAATTTTACTTTTAGTGACTATCTTGTACCAATTGTCCTAAAACCTAGCTAAAATAATTAACATTAGGTACGTCCTAGAAAGAAAGGAGGTAATGAGTTCACCTATTGTTGACAACTCTTAAAGTTATTAAGATGTCTTACTAAAATAACTACAAAATTAGAAATAAGATTTTGCCTTTTAACATTGATTTGAAAATTGCCTAGTACATTGTTAAGGTGCATTATTTTGGCGTTCATTCCAATGTTGGTTGGTTACTATTTTTTTTCCATCATTAGCCTGATTAAGTTTTTTTTTTCATTTTTATTTTTTACCACATGAGGGATCAATATATATTTTCCAAATGATTAAAACGCTTTGCTTATCAATTTCATTGTTAAAATAATATCATTAATTATCATTTTTCTTTTCTTTTTTGCATAAAGATCAATTATCAAATACCCACCTTGAAAACTATTTGCTATATAGCCTAGGTACATTAGGTTATAAGTTTTCTTTTCTTTTCTTTGTGGCAAACATTACACCAAGGATTTCAAAATGGAATGTCACATTGGAAAGTTTCATAACAATTATGGACCCTTTAATTTGATAATTGAAAGGTAATCAAAATTTCTTTATTTACAACATTTGTTCATGTATTTTGTCAAGTACATTTTCCTTATGTGTGAAGTTTTGGACACAATTATTAGTCCTTTAGTGTTTAAAAAATGATTATTTCCTTTGGTGAAAAATCTAAATGGGTGAGTTATTAAAATTTTTAAGTTTCAACATTAACAACATACTTAAACACAAATTCTAAACATCCAAGTGGATTATTTATTTTTAAAATTTCAACACTTGCCCATAAGGGTTTCTTGGTTTGTTATATGCTTCCTACTAAGTGGATACATTCTTTACCAAAAAAAATTATAAAAAAATATCTAATAGGTTATTTAATAATTGAATTTTTTTTCAATATTTTGCCAATATTAATTCATTCCTAATTTTGGCCTCAAGTCAAACTTTCAAAATAAAATCAAATACAAATGGTGGAAGTTGAGCAAGTTGGAAGGCTTGGATAATTATAGGGTATGCAACTCCAACCTACACTTGCTTTGGAAGTGTTTTGAAAGGGAGGAACAAATCAACTGATGGCTAACTACAATCTCTCTTCAAAATGGTCATCATGAAACTTTGCCTCATTCAAGGGGGTTTATAGGCTTTCATGCCACCTTCTTACTTTCATTATCATGAATTGCACACCCTCGATTGTGGGACCTTTTACAAAATCCCAAGATTCCCATGGGAGCACTCAACAAGGGGATGCACAAAAAAAATTCCAATATAAGGTATTGTCAAGGATGACAAGGAGCTAATGGCACAAAAGGAATTACACACACACACACATATATATGTCAAACCATATTTGGTTGATCTTGTGACAATTTTGTTTTAATAACTAGATTTTATGCTGGAAAATATTTTTAGAATCATGATTTACAAGTTGCTAAAATATATATTATATTTGTTATGAGCAAAAAAGACGTTGCATGAAATATTATTACATAAACGTGTATTTTTTAAAATTCCCATAATTATGTATTTCAAGAACTTTTAAGGGTCTTTCAAATAATAAAAACATTGGTATAAACACAATCATGTGTTTTCACATCCTATAGAATTATTGTCATAATTTCTTTTACTTTGGATACTAAAAATATATATATTATATGTGTGTGTGTGTGTGTGTGTGTGTGTGTGTATCTTTCACAAGATTCTATCAATGTGTCAATTTTCAATCCATGTTATGTACAAATATTTAAACAATGGTTACAATCTTGGTGATTTTTAAAAGAGAGAATGTATTTTATACCTATACAAGTTGTTTCTACTATGAATATGCATGGGCAATTAGGTGACCCATTTCACCTCTCTAAATCAATTAAGCAAGGGTGACCTCTTTCTCGCTACATGTGTATGATGGTGGTTGATTCTTTGGGCTCCATGTTGTCCATAGCCTTAGATTTGGACTTCTTTGCCTACAATATTGGATGAAAAAATGACTAAGGACCAATATTTGCTAATGACACAACTTTATAAGGATGGTTATATTATTAGGACGGTTACAAGATCAACATCCAAAAGAGGTATCAACCTTTCACTTGCATGCAAGAAATCGTTGTTGCCGGTTTTGATTCCGACCCCTTGAAGAACATTTTTTAAATGCTTTAATATTATTCTAAACTGATGAAGGTTGCTATTCTAATTTGATTGGTATGGAACAAAGGACTTTTAATAGGCTTTTGGCTTGTTTTGATCATGCCTTCTTGCTTTGTGATAGTGGGATGGTGGAAATATACTTGATGGATTAATAAAAGGTTCAATTTACTTAACATGTGTTTCAATAAGTGCAACATAAATGAGACATCAACTCAAACATTTACAACTATTCTTGAGGCATAACTATTACTCAACGAGATTATTGAGTGAAGTTCATTTGTTATCCTCCCCCTCCCCTCGCATGGTTCTTGTAATAAGGTTCATCAATAAGGAAGGTTTCTAGAAGCAAGATAAAACTTATGCCAAAAGAACCTTTCATTTCATGTGAACTTCTTGCAATTGACAATTCACATTAGTAAAAATCAAATTAAGGTAGAAACACTGAATGTTGTGAGATGACCTTAAATTGAGTCCTACCATGGACCTCTATAGCTAGGTATTCAATTTGCTTGAAAATGCATTATGATTGCAATAAAACAATTTGCAATTAGTTGACAATATCCAAGCATTGACCTTAGTTTCACAATCTTGTTTGACCATATTAAAAATCTTTTTTTAGATCTCAAATTGTGCACACATGCTTCAATATTAAGATCTTAATTTTGACACGTGGTTTCAATAACATTACATTCCTCGACTACCCATATTTGAATTTTTTTTTTTAAATGTTGGGGCCCTTGTTTGGTCATATTAAAACTCCATAGTTGGCCAACAAGTTTTGTGGCACACCTGACCTTCCATGTTTTGAAATTGAAATTGTTTTCCAAAACCAAAAAATGTCAAACCAGAAACAAAAGATGTGATAAATATTAGATGCCATGAAGCATAAGTTCATTAATGAAATAGATGGCATCATCCAAGCCATGCAAACACACCTACGAAGTAAGGAGTATTGAATGAAACATAAAGGCTACCACCCTAAAGAAGCAATTTTGGTGAAACCTTCACACTTGGACCATTCATTTGACATGCTTATCAAGCTCAAACACACGAAGAGGCATGAACTTGAGGTGAAAAAAACTAGGGAAAAAAACTTCAAGAGGAGGTGACCCAACCACAAAACGCGTAGTTGTTGACGAAGGCATCAACCCTTTTGAAGTGGGGGAGATGTAAGGTTAAAGGTTAAGGGTTCTCATGGGCTTGGTTTGTAGTGAGAAGGCTAACAGTCTATGGGATGAATAAGCAATTAAAGAAGGCAAAACAATGGCAACCAATTGAAATGGACTTAGGAGTTGAACTTGAATATCAAAAAACTTCCAAGGCTTGATCAAGCAAAATTGGGGTAGTGATGCAAGCAAGTAAAATTTGACACTTCCAATTGGAAAGGTAAGACTTCCCATGCATGAACTTGTGATTCATGTTCCCTATGGGTGAAATTATTATCTTAAACCATAAAACCCAATTCAACATTATCTATTGGTGCATTTGTAATGTTTGCTTGGTGTGGTGGTCGAGGTTGCTAAGCTAAATTCAAAATGGATTCCAACACAAAAGAAGGTCGTAAGGGGGGAAAAGATTGAGTAGGAAAATGTAAATGAATAAAAAAAACACCTCAGGTGGACATTCCACCCAAAATTCCTCTTGTATTGAAAACACAAAGACACAACATGAATGGATTTCTATAGTCCAAGGAATAGTTAACCGTAATTAGGGATTGTGGGAGGTGAATAGATGGGTCGAAGGGTGTGTTATTTCGAGTAACATCAATGAAGATGTTGACATACTTATAGTGGGAGAAAGTGACATGCCATTCTAGGCAAGACCGATGCTTTGGGTTCAGTTAATCAAAGCCCATGTCAACGCCACCATGGGGCAACTCCCATGGTGGCATGGGTTGCATGACACCAAGTGCCAAGTTGGGTTCAACTCCTTGTGAGGTAAGTCGCCACTTTGGCACATATATGTGCCAAAATGGTGGACAAGTGAGTGGAGGTGCCAACCAAAAAATAATCCAAGTTTAAATCTACGGTAAGGTTGCAAGATGGGGCATGAGGGCCTACGTGAAGAACCTTGAACCGGTTGGGAAATCTATAATGGGTCACCTCCCTCCCACCTTGGGGTTAAATGGAATGACCTTAAATAGTGATTCAACATAAGATTAGGGTTTTGGGAAAAGGTTAATAAGTGCATGGTTTGACCATGTGCATGTAGTTTAAATTTTTGGTAGAAGGTCATGGGCATGAAAGTGTGCTAAGATGAAATCTATATGTAATAATATGCTTCACACATATTTATTGATTTTCAAATTTCCATAAATTTTCAATTTGGGGCCATTATACTAATTGTTAAATAATTGTACACATGGAATTAAGTTTGTAAAGGGGAAGGAAATTGGTTTGTAAACCTACTTGGTAAGGAAATAAAAAGATAAGTATCTAGGCTTCACACATAAAATCAAACATATATACAAATGATGATCATTCTCATTCATGTTTTGAAATTTCATCACTTGGTCAATTTCATCTACATTACACATTTCATCATCCATTTTTCAACTTCATGGATACATTCTGACTTTTATCCATGAAATTCATTTTTATCCATGTGTACTTCCATCCATGTGGTAAATTTCATGTACATAGGTTCATGTGTGGTATGGTTTGTTCACATCATCAATGTCAATAAGGTGTTAGTTTTACTTTAGTGGCCAATTGCATCCATGTTGTCAAAGTTCATCTTTATAAATCATTTTGCAAATATGGCTAATTGCATTTGTGTGATCAATTTTTTCATTATTTCATCCATCATCAATTTTTTAAAACTAATGTAAACTTCATCCTTGATTTCATTCATGCATAATAAACTAATAGGTATTGAAAATTTAATACAAAAAGATTAGTTTCATTGATGTGATAAAATTTTAATCATTTATTGTAGTACCTAAATGGGGTTGGCATAAATTAAATTATTTTTTGTTTTGCCGAATTTTTGACATACATCATCAAATTTTTTAAATTGATGTAAACTTCATCCTTGATTTCATTCAGCATAACAAACTAATAGGCATTGAAAATTCCATGTAAAAAGATTAGTTTCATTGATGTGACCAAATTTCAATCATGTTTATCATAGTTCCTAAACGGATTCAACATAAATTAATTTTTTTTTGTTTTGCCAAATTTTTGAAAAAAATTTAATATTTGTGCCGAAATTTTAATAAAATCAAAAGTTCAACTATTAGGTTTCAATTGCAGACTTTCAAGTATTGAGACTTAAGACTAAAACAATCTAGACGCACTAGACTACTCCACAACCTTGAAGAAAGATTGTTTATTATTTTATATACCCATATTTTGTCAAAATTTTCAAAATTAAAAAACCATGTGCAGAACTTAAGATTCAAAATTTAATTAATTATTCGATAGTTTGTTGTCAAAATTGTTCAAGTACTACGATATATACAATTGTACATTTGTGATCTAATCCATTCATGAACGATGTTTCATCCAAATTCTAGGCTTCATTATTGATTGTTATTTATGGTTTTATTTCATCCATGTTGTCAACTTTCAAGGCTTGAACAAAGTTTTTAAAATTCCTTCTCACCTTCCTTCATTAGTCATTTCCTAAGTCCCCCATCCCCTTTCCTTTTCCTACCTCCTCTTCTTCCTTAACCTATTTTCCACGATCTTTTTACTTTTCCTTTACTTCTTTCTATCCCCATTCCCAAATTCTACTCTTTATACACATATATGTATTTTACCCAAATGTGAAACCAAGTGATGGCATTTGGTCAATCACCACTCCACAACAACTTTTCTTTTTTGGTGCGAAATTTCACAATGTTGTGAAATTTAGGAAAAGGTTTATCACAAATTCAATGATTTTTTGAAAAGGAATTGCCAAAATTCTCTAAAAATTTCTTTAAATTCTTTAAAAATCTCCAAATTTTTATACATGGTTCAAGTAGGTAGCCAAAAATATATATGGATGTTTAAATGTTTTCCTTTTCAAAAACATTGAATAGCCAAATTTGGTTGGTATTTTCTTATGAAAAAAATCAAAATTATAAATCCTAGGCCGCCCTATAAGTATTAATTAATTAAGAACCCTCTCCCCGCCCCCAATTACACTTCAAGATGGTCTGCAAAGCTTCTGGTTTACTGAATTTTGTTGAATGGAGATCGGGTTGTGTGGTTAGCGATTTAGTGTGACCCAATTAGTTGTCAGGACTCAGGACCTGTAAACATTGGGAACTTGATGGGAACACATTCGGAACGGAAAAAAAAAACTCAAAAAATATTCAACAAAATGGATTCTTTTTGCTAAAATCGCCATTTTTAGACAATAGGTTCCAGCAGGCCACCAAAATATTTTCACTATCTTCTCTGACCTGTAGCCATATTTGGCTAACTCCTCTCGTGGATAATTACCAATGTGGCTACATCACAAAAATGAAAAGAAAAAAAACCTGACGGAGACATGCAGTGGCATTTTATTTATTTATTAAGTTAGAATATTTCCTTTGTTTGGGGGGTGCAATTGGGAGCAGGTTTTTTTTTCTTTTTTTTCCCCACAATTTTGTGATGTAGCTTAGGTGGTGATTATCCATAAGCTGATTTAGCCAAATTTGGCTATTAAAACTATGAAAGAAAAATAAAATCCATGTATTGAAATCTGGCAAATTTTCTAATTTTCTTTTCCAAAATTTGCGAATTTTTTCCCCGAAAATCATTAAATTGGCGACCTTTTTTTCTTTTTTTTCTAAATTTGGCAAAAAAAAAAAAAGACTGATGGGGAGTCTCGTGTAGATGTACAGACAAGGGGAATTCACAAGAAGGCGTTCTACTGTGGAACTGTTGTCGTCGTCGTCGGTGCGGGAAGAAGTTCCGCAGCGGAATTTGTCATCTTCTCGGAAAGTGATGTCTGATCGTTGCAGCAATCTTTAGTTGCTGCGTGTGCGTTGTGCGCGTTCCTCGACGGTCACGCCTTCTCGCTGTCTGCCGTCCTCCATATCTCCGCAATCTTGAGCTCTGCAAGCGTTGATCGCAAATAGATTGAGCTTTCGTTGCTCCATTTCTTGTGCTTTTCAGATCGGTTTTTGTGTCCAATTTTTGGGCTTATTATCAGCTGAGAGTCGTCACTTGAGACCTGCTGCAAGTCGTCCGTGGCCATGGCGGAGAGGCGAGTGAAATTGAAGAGTTCGGATGACGAGATGTTCGAGGTGGAGGAGTCGGTCGCGTTTGAATCACAAGCCGTGAAGAACATGATCGAGGACACGGGCATGGATCATCCGATTCCGCTCCCCAACGTCTCCAGCAAGATTCTGGCCAAGGTGATCGAGTATTGTAAGTACCATGTCGATAACCAGAAGGCCAGCGACGACAAGCCTGCTACGCCGGAGGACGAAATCAAGGCCTGGGACTTGGATTTCGTGAAGGTGGATCAGGCCACATTGTTCGATCTTATCTTGGTAAGCTGTATGTTTCGCGGAACACTCTGCATTCCAGGTTTGTTTGTGCACCTTGTGTGTGACCATTTTGATATCCTTGCGTATCCTTTTTCAAGGCGGAGGTGCTGGAACCCTCTTCTGAAACTGTGCGCTCGGATTTGCTTCTCCAGAGGACACGGTCCGTATCGATTGTTCCCGGTCTAGATAAACTGTATGCCGCTCCATTGCGCTGTATGTGGAGTGACTAATATGCCGAGAGACGGAGATGAAGCAGCGACATCTTCGCCATCAAAGTCAGGGAGGTCGATGTCTTCTTTGCTTCAACGGCAGGGATTCTAATAGCAGAAAGAAAAAGAACCAACTCGGAGGATCATTTGCACACAAAAACCCGGCAGTTGAAGTAAAGAAGACATCGACCTCCCTGACTTCGATGGCGACTTCCCAGCGATGTCTTCTTTGCTTCAACTGTGGGGTTTTCGTGTGCAAATGATGCTGCAACTTGCTTCTTTTCTGCTATTAGAAACAGGTTCATTTCAATTGACCAAGGATGAATGCACAGAGGCCAACAAATCTGTCCTCTCTCATGAAGGTCATTGAGTGAAGTAGTATGTATTCTGGGTAGAATGAGTGCAGATGAGTATTCACATATGCCATTCCTTGTTGTGGTTTGTAAGATTGATAAATTGGAGCATCAAATGTTTTACATGAATTTGGGTGTTGTGCGAAGCAGGCAGCAAATTACCTGCACATTAAGAACTTGCTGGATCTGACATGCCAGACCGTGGCTGATATGATCAAGGGCAAGACCCCTGAGGAGATTCGCAAAACCTTCAACATCAAGAATGACTTCACACCAGAGGAGGAAGAGGAAGTACGACGGGAGAATCAGTGGGCCTTTGAGTAAATCTTTCTTTCTTGAAATCAAATCCTTGCAACCAAATACTGTGAGTTGGACAAAATGGCTGTCATTCTGCTTAAACATTATTTCAGAATGGTTGTAATCATGAGGGTAGGAGACTTAAAATGGTTTCGGTTTAGGCGGGCTCCCATATCAAGCTTATCTATCTGGGTCTTCATTAGGTTCAAAATACAGGGTAAGTTGGAAAGACAAAGCCATTCCCTTTATGTGATGATTAGGCTCCTCCAGGTCAGTGATGCGTGAAGCATGTATGAACTGTGTTTCTTCCACGTTAGATTTGAGAAGCAATTTTTTTCATCACTTATATCATGCACAGCCTTTGTTCAGTTGCTAGTTAGCATCCAACCATGGATTGGCTTCAATATCCAATCTGCATTAGCATGTTCAGTATATTTCTTCAAGTTGAGGGTCTGTGCATATGAGTAGCTTGAGTTTTTTGCTATGTATATAGTTAGCAGCAAGGTGTTGAAAAGTCCCTACGAAGAGAGGTAAGTGCCATTGACCATCTTTTCTAAAGATTCTAGCTGGACCCTGAGTTTGACTTCCAACTGGTTTAAATGTATGCTTATTCACCTGTGCTTAATATCTAGACCCATAGTTTAGTTGCAGTATATGATACTGATATTGTATTTTTGTTTTCTCATTGATGGGCTGTGTCATTTTCACCTATGTCCAGGTATTTATTATCCTTTCAGCTAAAGCTGCTGTTTATGCAATCTCTTCTTTGGAGAGGTTCTGAGATTGAACCCTACACACTTTGTCGCAGTGAAGTGTTTTTGCATCTCAATTCTCTTTTAGGTCAAAGACTATCTGTTTTGTAAAGCTGTTGATGCAATATGGTTCTTGAAGGTTGAATGCACTAACTAGTACTGATATTTACAATGTCATATGAACAGAATTCTGTAATGTAGAAGACATTGTAGACTTATCAAAATGTGACTCTGTATTGCACTCCATGGCTGTTGTCGTTGTCAGGTCCGCTCTAGGAGTTGGCTTGCCTTGCTGTCCTTGTAAGCCATCTCTCACATCTCTTCTCTTTTTTGATCATGCTCTTCTTGTTTGGTTGGTTCCCTCCCTTCCTCCCTCTCTCCACTAGGGTGGTTGCTTGCTCTTGCCTGGCTACTTCTAGTTTGTATGTTATGAGTTCAGGCTAGCCTTTAGGTGTAAGTATTCATTGGAGACATGCCTACCATAAGTAGTGCCCTCAAATTACGTATAAGAAAAGGTCATTGAGAGCTCATAAAGCTTGGTTGTTGGGTCCATTGGGCCAGGAGTTGTGATCTTTTCCAACTTCCCAAGGAAAATATGAGTACCTTGGGCCATGAGTTTGTGATCTTTCCCAACTTTCCAAGGAAAATATGAGTACCTTGGGCCATGAGTTTGTGATCTTTCCCAACTTTCCACGGAAAATATGATGTACTGTTGGTAGATTATAAGTGAGAATTGTTGCAAATGAGGTGAAAAAACTAACTAAGGATCCTCCTTTTGCCTACAAAGCTCCTATGATGCAGAAAAGTAACATGAAACGCCAAGAAACACAGAGAACAGCTTTAGGAAGATGCTCCCTAAAAAGGGTTAGTCTCAAATGAGCCTTGGAAAAGGCGCCCTTTTTTTATAAATTTCCCATGGCTAAGAGAGTTTTTAAGAATGTAAAACACTGCTCCAAATTTTGCAGTGTATCTGGAGGGTATGTTATAAAACAGAATAACATTTTGTTTGTGTTACAAAATACTTGTCATATAATGGTACAAAGAGCATTTCATTTTACTAAAATAAAAACCCCCTCTGCTTTGCCTAGGGAGTTCCTTATTTCAGTAATGCCTTGCTCCTAGGGT
>Ga0116229_10002014_pt1 | contig 32519 bp, 16 predicted proteins | sample S1TSphgellanicum_3_FD_87313 | JGI IMG/M metagenome (GOLD analysis project Ga0116229, IMG submission 87313) | Host-associated microbial communities from peat moss isolated from Minnesota, USA - S1T2_Fc - Sphagnum magellanicum MG | ecosystem: Host-associated > Plants > Peat moss > Unclassified...
AAAAAAAAAAAAAAAAAAAAAAAAAAAAATAAAAAAAAAAAAAAAAAAAAAAAAAAAAAAAAAAAAAAAAAAAAAAAAAAAAAAAAAAAAAAAAAAAAAAAAAAAAAAAAAAGATTCATCTTTAAAAAGAAAAACATTACCTCAGATTTAAAAGAATTTCACTTTCATTTCTAAAAGGCCAAAACATCCAAAAGTTTTGTTTTCTAGATAATAAGTCACCACAATTCAATTGTCTTTTGGTTTCAAAGTAACTTGTCACCATATTTTTGTTATTTGGACTATTTACTAATAATTTATTATCACTTCATGTGCTAAATCTATTTAATTGCAATGTTTACTACTTCTGACTAGATAAAAAATTTGAAAAGGAAAACCTTAGTCACAACAAAGGTAGGTACTTGAAATATCTTTTCAAAGAAACATGAATGATCAATGTTAATATTTCAAACTACATATTTTAAGGGTCAATTAAAGATTAAAAAAAAATCCTCATTCATTACCCTCATAATATATGGTGTAAAGTTGATGATGAATATACAACAATTGAATAATTGATTGTTACAATAAAATATGGTTTTTCCTACAATGGGAGGCCATATATGGTATATGGTTGTAGGCTTGCTAAAAGAAACCAAAATGATCAAGGTTAAATTGATTTTTTCCCCCAAAATCTCACACAGCTTTTACATATGAAACAATTTCTTCGAGATTAGATGGAATTACATCGTGTATTTATCATCCATTTGATGAAACAAAATTTAATTTTAAAATGTTGTTTAATGCTAATATCTCTTATAACACTAAGTTGGCACAATGTGTTTGAATTCCTAGGGAAATTGATGTTCAAATTACAAATAACATGTAATTACTAATAGATTTGTCTTGTAGTACCAAATTTTGCATTAAATTTCACAATTTGGCAATATTTTTTCATGTAGTTTTCTAAATAGTATATTAAAAAATGTATAAAATAATAATATCATGTCAAGTTTCCTAGGAAATGTAACCTATCCCTCCATTACAAAAGAACAAACAATTAGTCTTGGAAGAAGTTTATCCAATTATGTATTTTTGGGGGTCTAAAAACATGTTCAAAATACTTTGTTTTAATTTCAAATTCTTTTCAATGCCATGTACTTATAATCATTAATATATATGTCTTCCTTTCAACTTTGAAAAAAATGTAAGGTTTAGTGGAACACATATATTGTGATTATATTAAGACATATAACCTTGAAATAATTGTCCATTTCAAGGTTTAGACTATTTTATAATCATAAGATAAATTTCATTACATTTCAATAATTAAAATCAATCTAATTATTTTCAAAATCATTGACTCACATGATTTTCATTATGCCAAAACATGACTTTCATGACTACATTCAATGTACAACTACATAATCAAACATGACCCATTATTTATACCATTTTGACATAAGTGATTATAAAAATAACATGAACAATATTAATGAGCTTGATTTTACTATAAATGTATTTTTGTAGTCATGAAAGTCACATTTTGGTGTGCTGTTTATGGCAACTTCACATTCCTTAACTGCTTTTAACATGTTTGGACCCATATACCAATGTTGGGCAGTTCTTATTCTTTTAATACATAACTCTAAGGAAGTTAATTCCATTTCTTTTCCCAAAGGACATGGGAAAAAAAGGTACAACCAATTTCCCAAGAATTAAATATTATAATATACTTTAAAATGTAAATAAGGTACTTAAAATTCACTAGGAAAATATCAAATTAAAAATAAAATAAAATAAATTATATATATATATATATATATATCGATTTTTGATGTAATGCTCTTTCAATATTCCATTATTTCATAGCATACCAAAAAAACCCTATATTTGAAATGTTTCATAGAATATTCATATAATGACCTCTGTGATTATAAACCATTTGTTCAAGTTCTTTTTTAAAAAGAATCAACTTGAACCTAATTCACACAAAAAATCAAAGTTACAAATATACCTTTTAAGTCTATTCTTTCACAAGTAATTCTTAATTTTCATATCAAACTATTATATTTTTAAAAAATCAAATTTCATCTCTAGAATGCATTATTATCATTTATAAAATTATGAATATAAATCTTTCAAAATGACATTCCTATTTACCAACATGGATAGGTCCAATATCAATTTCACCACCATAATTGTTACTAATTCTAAGGACAACATGGTCTTTTATTTTGCCCAAAAATAAGTTTTTCAAAAGAATAAAATTTTAAATGAATGATTTTGTAACTTGTCATTAAATGTGCTAAGAGTCACCCCAATATGTTGTGTGTTAGATGGAGTTTCAATTTGAATTTCTTGACATCACTATGAATTAATATTTAACACAAGATCCCATGATTACCATGGTTTTCAAATGGCAAAACATAAATAAATTTATGATAATTTGCAATTTTCACCACTATTTGACTCCTTTTATGACTCCTTTGATTATGTCTTTGCCTATCATTGAATAATCTATAACAAATCATGGATTGCTAGCTTATTTCCTAGGCTTTATGCTCATTGTTAGTGTTGGATAACCTCCTATCAAAATTCTTTTTATGGAGTAAATGTAATTCAAAAACATTTGTTATGTGAAACACTTTAACCAAATATTCTCAACAAAATGAATGGGGAAATGGTTTTTAATACTTAGATAGCAAAAGTCAAGTGCAAAAATATCCATGCAAAAGGATTATAAATTAGAGATTTCACTTGGACACAAACTTGACCTTTTTCTTTTTAGGTTGCTTTTCCAATGGTGGTTTCAAGTCGATGCTCACTATTTCCTCACATTCCTTTGCATCCACAATTTCTCCAATGTTGTTGTACAATCCATTACAAATTTTTAGCACTTTTCAACTTTCAATAAGACAATGTTTAAGATTTTTCTTAATTAGTTTTATCATTCATTGCAAGTTCACTTTCATATACATAAATTTCACATTTTATTGATTGCACATCTATTTTTTGTTTCACTTGATTATTCCATTATCCAAAACAAATTGTCAATGAACCAAGGTTGATAATTCATATCTATATATATATATATATATAATTTTTTATATATAACAATGGAACTTAAATATACCATCTATGTATTGAAATTTATTTTAAATTGATAACATAGATTTTTTTTCATTATTTTTATATTATACTATTTTAACATTTTACAGGTAGTGATTATGTTTAAAATTTTGTGTGGTTGAAAGACTAGTGAATGATGTCACATATATTATATTATAGTCAAAATTACATTTTTAAAAAACTTCTAAAATTTGTTTCAACTATTTTTCGCCACAATGCAAAAATTCACCAAAACAAAAACATTGACTAGACTTTGTAAGTTCTAAATTGTTATAAATTGCTTATTCATAATATTCATCTTTTCAATTACAAGTTGGATAATCTTTTAATGTTAGGAAAAACAAAGTTTGAATTCTTCAAATATGATAAATTTGTAATTTTAAACAATGAGTCAATGGAAATATTTACAACATTTACAAAATTAACTAGTGAATGGTACTTGATGATTCACTTTTCTTTATAATTTTCATATTGTAATGCAATAATACAAGTTAAATTTGAAGTAATTTATTATAATGCAATATATAAATTAATAAACTACATGGATGAATTTGAAACATAACAACACCACCAAATATAGCACCACTAAATGGAACAATAACCTATTAAGAAAAGGAAAGGGAGGAGTACTAACACAAAAAGTAGAAGCAAAAACACCAAGCAATAACACACCATAAGTAGAAGGAAAGACATAAAACATGTGGCTACTAAGTGAAACTAAATCATTGAAGGGTAAATTCAAACTAATAAAAACCAATGGTACATCATTTGGAATCCTTTTGGGGATCCTTTTAAATTGTGGCAAGTTAACATGGTAGCTTGGAATTGGCCAAACAACGTTTAAATAATGCTAATTTTATATTAAAAAACTATATTATAGTTTTTTGAAGTTCTTTTTGGTATTTTATATTTATTAAATTACTTTCAAATTTATCCAAATGTTACATTGATCTATTGGGAACATTTTTATGTAAATTCATCAAGCATTTATGAAAATTAGAATTTTTACATGATTCTAATTATTTAAATTTAAGTAGTGATTATAAGTTCCTATTAGGTTGAATTACCATAAACAATAACACACAAAATACAAGGAAAAACACCAACATTAGCACATTGTTAGTAAGAGGAACATTAAACAATATCATGCCTTGAATAAGGGAGAAGATTGAGTAACAATATGTCATGAGCAAGAAAGATTATTAAGGAGAACACACCACACAAGGGAGGGCACTAAGCATTAACACATTATGAATAAGAGAGATTATTAAACACACAAAAAAACTAAGTGGCATTTTTAATTAAACATAGTGTTAAACAAAGCTATTAGTGAAATAAATCACAAAGAACAACAAGAAATGCAAGAAAAAAAAAGAGAATTAAAATAAAAATAAAAATTGGGGGATAAGAAAGATCTAATGACCTTTTATTCAAATCAATGGACACCCTCAACAAGGCACATGCCTTGGTCCACTTTGTAGCCATTTTAATCTTTAAGTTCAATCCAAAATCCTTGCCCAATTTAGTTTTAAATTTAAATTTAAATTTTTGTTTAGCCTAAACCCTAACCTTGCTAATAAAAACCAAACACTAAAAGAAATTTGGAAATAAACAACTACAATTTTAGTTGCAAAAGACAAAATTTAAATTGTAATAAACACATGCGATTGCAAACCCTATAATCACCTTGGACAATTGGCAAAAGGCAAGAAGTTGCAAAAAACTCCACGTGGCATATAGAGTCATGACGATAGTCAAATATCTCTCAAAACTTGAAGAATTTTTCATCCATTGAGTAGTCGTAAAACTATGCAACTACATATACAACTATATAAAAGATTGGGCAACATTTTTTAAATCAATTAAATTTAAATGATTTAATAGGATTTTTTAATCACATATATTAAGTAAATTATTTATATTTATAAATAACATAATATAATAATTCATATTATTAATAATTTCATAAATTTCCATCTTCAGAATTGTTGACATGTGTCACTACCTAGGCTAGGCTAAAAACCTAATTTAGATATCTAAGTAAGCACCTAGGTTAAGTCGTCTAATTATGTAGGGTACATATGGTCAACAATATACCATGGTTGACCACAACTATGTCACTTGTGAAGTTTGATCTTTTAACCCCAAGGATGGATATCAACTCTTTTGCCATCAAACCACCCCACTTAATATGAAAATATAGTAGAATGCATTCTATTTACCCCATACTTGATTGTAAACATTGCACAAACATCAAATTCAAATTTTCATATTTTATTGATATTTGTCCAAATGGAAAAAAAATTAAGTTTATTTTTAAAAAGCTTTCAATGAAAAACATGATTAAATGCATTTTCTTCCAAACATTCACATCAATTTATTTTTTAATTTAGAATTTTTAAAAATTGAATCACAATTCAATGATGATTCATTGGGAAAAATAAATTCAAACCCATGATTTATAAATGATTTTTTAAAAAAAATATTTAATAATTAATAATTTATTTATTTATCTGCCACATATTAATCGTTCATTTCACTGAAAAACATATTATATAATATGATTATAATATATCACAATTTTAATTAATTCAGATATAATATTTATATATGGAAAACATATCAATCACATTTCAAACAAATATAATGTTTTAAAAATATCAGTTATAATATTTATGATGTATAATTTTTCTATATTTTGTATTTTAATCTAAATCATATTTAGTAAGGTTAGATAATTGATGAATTTGATGGAATTTTAAGTTCTATATTTTTACAAATATAATACATTCAAATTTTATCTAAAATTGTGGTAAAAGTCTTCTGAAAAAATAAATGATATATTTGATTAAAAATATACCATACTTGATTAGGATTATAATATGTTTCAATTTTACCAATAAAATTTAATTTACATGTATAATATATAATTAAATAAATATCATATATAATATTTATAAACAAATCATAACTCAAATATATTTAATAAAAATATGATAATTTTTATTGTTAATGTGAATAAATGATACAAAAATACAAATAAAAAATTAGACACAAGTTGATTATCAAGCAAATATTGTAATTCCAAAGATGTCACATATGCTTTAATCATAAAAACATTATTGTAAATGGAAAAATTACTAAGCCATAATTGTTAAAATAGTTATGACCATTGCAAAAGCAATTAAGTTTTCATTCATCCAAGAATCCATTCGCAATAGTGGATAAAAAATGTGCATTTTCATTTTATTTTTCATCCAAACATGTAATAGTCACAGATTATAGTCGCACTTGCCACTTCATTTGATTATATCAACAAGATAGTTGCATATGTGACCATAATAGTTGCATATATGATTACACACATTTACAACTAAAATGATACGTAAGTCAACTAACCTACATATAGTTGTAAAAGTAGTTGATTTGAACATTAATTGCATGTATAATTGTAACTATATTGTTGGAATGGACAAGATTTCTTCTAGTAAAAAGTAACATTTTAACTATGCTAGGGTGTATTTTAGGTATGTTTATTTCTCAATCAAGGTTGTTCTATCTTGCAATAAAACCACTAGTTTTTTCAACATTTGATATCCATTATAGTTCTAGGAAAAAAACGGTCAAAAGTTTGAACCTATTTTGAATAAAAAAATTATATCTAGCCAACATGTGTCACATATATATTTTAGATTAAAATGGATGAAACTATAAAGTTTCACAAACTTTCCATGTCACATGTGTCATGAAGCAAGGTCTCTTGTACTAAGAAAGACCATATTCTATTATGGTGAATGCCATTGAAATAGTATAGTCCAAATATCATTCATATGCATGATGGACATAACCAATTAAGGAACAACTTGGACTACTTTTTGAAAGACCATTTGAAATGCAAAAATGAATGATTTAGTTGTAAACATATCCAAGGACGACATGATCAAAACCTTTAGTTCTAATGACCTTTGGTGCATGCCCATACCATTTGAAAGTCTTTTGGTTAAAAGGAACTTTTACATATAAATATATGATGACTTTTGGCTTGTGCACCCACCACCCAAACAATTTCCATGAAATTGAATCTTTTTCTTTTCTTTTGAAACACAATGGCAACTTTGACCTAACAAGCAATTAGTACCCCCAAATAAATCTCATTGGCAAAGGGTTGAAAGAAGTTTCATCGGCCACAGTGAACCCACCAGTGCACCATCCACTAGATGCATGTTATGGCTCAATTGTGGATAATCCTCAATCGAATTACTACCCGGTTTCATCTTGGTAACCCATTCTACAAGAAGTAGGTCTAACATATAAATAGGTAGGTAACAAAATAGGGGATTACTAACTACATAGATAGTTTATACATAATAGGTAGGGGTTGTTTTTACTACCTACTTAGTTGGTAGGTAATAAATAAAGCAATTGAGTTAACCACCATGGTTAGTTAGCAAAGTGGAACCTAATAGAAAATTGTGTCCTGATCACATATCATCCATCCTTGATGGTGCACTAGTGGGTGTTGGTTCATTGTGGCTTGTTTCACCTACATTCCACTAGGTTTGAACCTAGTCCTTTTCTAAGGTCCCAAGGTCCCAAAATGGTTCATATAAATGAACCATCACCTTTGGGGGTGAAATTGAATCTTTGATTTGACCAATATTTTAAATTTGTGTAACCACCTAAATAATATTTATGAAATTATAATTGTTTATAACCATGTTGAACAAGAAAGTCATCACATAATGCACTTGCCCTTTTATGGTGAGTTTAAACCAATGTTGTTTAGGTAAATGTAAATATAACTACCTATCATCTAAAACTATGTAAGTGTAAATTATTTAGAATTACATTGAATTTTTAACATGTACACTTACTTTGCATACCATATAAATAATGTGTTTTTTTCTTACATAAGGGAAGTTTTTTTTAAAATTATTTATGGTAGACAAACTAATGTCCTAACATTGAAGCTCTTAGAGAGCTTAAAATCCTTGGACATAGTTTGGTTGTCTCTAAAGTTCAAAGAGGTATTGTCAATTTTTAGTTGGCACACCCGTCACCATAAAATTTCTTAAAATGGACAAAAAAATGAAGAAGATTTGTTGTTTGGAAGTAGTGATTAGTTTGGAGTAATAAATGTTGGGTTTGGCAAGGTAAGCATTTGGAGCTTAAGATCCTTGGACATAGTTCAATTGCTTCTAAAGTTCAAAAAGGGATGGTAGAACTTTAGTTAGTGCACCATATATTTTTAGATTGTTCAAAATGGACAAGAAATGAAAAAGATATGGGGTTTGAAAATTGGGGGCTTTAATGCATTTTAAAAATAACATTTTGCTTTTTGGACATGCCTTATTATTTGGTTGCCTTTGGAATTCAAAAAGGTATTTTAGACTTCCATTTGGCATATTTGTAGTCATGAAGACCATTAAAAAAGAATAAGAAATTAGGAATATATGAATAAGTGTTATGTTATTGACTTGTGTTCAGTGATTGGCATGTTTACCCTACGTTTACATGGCCCCATGTAATTGTTTTTGGTAGTGTAATTGTATATATTTTACACGCTTAGTGATTGTACTTATTTGTAATCCACATTAATTAGTTGTGGGTGCATCCCAATTTAAATGTATTGCAAAGTTCAATGTTTTTTGTGCATTGGGCCAACTTGATTAATAATTAACACATTTTTTTGGATTTTTTAATGTTCTCCAAGTGAGTCAAAACACATTCAAAGGAGCCAAAGAAGGGCATCAAATGTCAAAAATTGCCATAAAAAATAGAAATTGATTTACTTTGCCATTTGAAGCCATACGAATCATGGTAAGTTGTTCCTTTATAACACATCCATGTCAAGAAACTCAAATTAAAAATCCATTTGATCAAATTTTTGGTTAAGGACTTTTGAAAGTGAAATTTTATCTCATTAAAAAAGGAAATTTTCACAAAGGACTTTCAAAGGATTCATATAATAAAATTAAGTTGACGGTAAAAAAAACCTATTAAACACACTAATTTTTTTTCATAATTTAAAAAATGTGGAATTTTAAAACTTTGAAAATTCAAACTTTTTAAAAATTTTCAATAGTATTTTACCACATATATATGAAATATAATGTTCATGGGATATTCAACAAATTTATATTTTATAATACATGAAATTGAACTTGAAAATAATGAACATTTTTTGGTATGATTTGACATTATCATTATTTTCCAAAATGAAACATAAAATCTATGAGGAATTTGCAAACTTTTACAAATTCCAACTATTTATTCAACAATTATTTTTTAAAAAGGTGTGATTTATTGAGGTAACTTAAACCTTTTTTCATAACAAGTTGCAAAAAAAATTATTCAAAAATGCATTCATATGAAAAAATTACTTTGGGGAAAAATGACACATGTAACTATATTAATAGGTATAAAGGAATGTTGATGGTTCCTTTGAGTGCATTTTGACCCAAATAGAAACTTTTACTACCAATATAGTATTATGGAAATGCTTTTAACTCACCTATATAAATTATAAGCCCACACTTTTGGATAAGGGACACGGATAAATTGTGTGTGCACATTCTTAGGTGCATCTTAAGCATATGTTACCCCACCTCATAACTTGAGTATAATTTGCATTCCTAACTTTGTTTACCACATTTTTTACTTAGGTTTTAGAAAACCCTTGGGTACCTATTGTCTTTCATATTAATAAATTTCCCCAAGTCTCAATTTTTAATGAGAAACATCTTCATTTTTTGCCTTTTTTTTCAAGGCAATGATGGGGAAAAGTTTTACTCAATTTTGAACCTTGCTTGTGGGAGACACCATTGTCATAAGGCCCATATTTGGGGGTATGACACCTATAAGCCCCTTGACATATCAATTTTACTAGTTTTGGCATTTTTTACAAAATGTAAAGCTCCCCATTTTGGGTATTATGGTTGTAAGCTCTTTGCACTTTAAGGCTACCACTTATCTAAGCTCTTTCATCAACTCATCCATTTGACAATCATAATTTCACAAATCTTTAAGGCTGTCACTTATCCAATATCTCTCATTGGATAGATAAAAATTATTGAAATTGTATGTACCCCAAGTGCACGTATTGCAATATGCTTTTGGGTTTGTATTTTGATACTTACATTCATTAAGGGTTGATTGTTTATTATCATTGGAGGCTAGAAGGTTAACTATTAAATAAGGACAATAAAATGTTTGTAATACTCCCATTTTGTGACACCAACATTGGATCTCTTTTGGGGTCACTAGGTTTAATTCATGGTTAGTCTATAGGAGGCAATAGTAGGAAGGTAGGTGGGCCCATGTAGATAGTTAGGTTGCGGAGATAAGTACATATTTGTTCTTTGCAATACCCTCAACTTCAGGCAATGACATCCCCCATATGGTGTGTATGTAAGTAGGTGCAAGGAGGTTGTTTTAGGTAAAGAAAAGAAAGAGGGGAGTATAAGAGAGAAAAAAAACTAAAGAAATTTTTTTTTGAAAAAAAAGTAGATCCATGTAGGTAGAACATTCAACAAACTAAGGCCATGCCACACTTAGTGGTAACTCAAAGTTAACTCAATGCTAAATTTCTTTGATTTAACGTGTGGTCCACACTTTCAATGTCAGGTAGCATAAAGTATGACATGGCAATGATGTGGAGGCTAATGTGGCAGCCAATGTTAACACAAATGTAAGACAAAGTTAGGTAACATGGATATACCACCAAATCTTCAAAATATGTAGATTTTGGGAAAAAATGTTTGTGTTAATGAAAGTCCCAAAAAATGTCCACTTAAGTCATTACTAAATTACCCTACACCTTAAGGTAGCCCTCTAAAACCACATGGGCAATCTATGCATGAAGGAAATTTTCAAAAAACTAAAGGCGCAAAGGCCATTGTTACAACAACAAAGAAGGCCACAAGAACAAAGAAAGCCACAACAAAAGGGGAGGTAGGGGAATGAAAAGTTGAACACTACACTATAATTCACCATAGCCACTCATTGCATTGCAACTTGCTAGAGGTGCTTATTGTTTCACCACACTACAATTTGCTAGAGGTGCTTATTGCTTCACCACACTACAATTTGCTAGAATAATATTTAATAATCATTGAACAAATTGTTGTAAAAAAATAGAAAAACGATCAAAGAAAGATAAAGTAGATAGAAAAAGTAAACATCTCCATTTCAACCTTGTGCCACTCATATAACTACCATAAAATAGCATCAAATTAGGTGAAAGTATGTGTCAAGTAGCATTAGTTTGCTCTATTAAATTTATAAAAATCTAATTCTAAACAAATGAAAAGTGAATGAATTTTTAAAATAAATCAAAAAAATAAATTTGAAATTGACTGAAAAAATGTGTTTAAACCTATTTTTTGGTTAGAAAAATTAATGAAATTGATATGTAAGAAGTTAGGAAATGAAGATCAACATATGTTTTAACAAGTCATAAAAAAACAATCTATTTCTTTTTTGTAAGAACCTATTTGACACCTACTTGAAACCAAAAGCCCACAATGAAAATTAGACATCAAAAGCTACTTGTATTTTGAAAAACCTACTTACTTACTTTTACAAAATTACATCCATCATGGGATTTAGGCATAACACACATGTGAGGAATGGCCTAGCTTGCAATGAGAAATGGGCCACCATCTATGGTGACTACAAAAGGATTTAGGATTACATGGGGTTCATAAGACAAAATGATCATTTCTAGAACATGTCTACTACAAATAGATTAACATCCAATTTGCCTAGGTTGTTCAACAAAAGCATATTCAAGATGATTGATTCGTTCATGAACAACCAACCCATCTTTCAACCACCACATTCCCATGATTTCATGGATCCAATTGACATCTACACTCCCAAATCTACTTGCCATGAATCTAACGCTCCTCCGCACAATCACAACTCCCCAATGTAAGATGATTTCAATCCACTCATCTATAGTATCTAGAACCAAGATACATAACGTTCAATGTTAAGACCATTTACACAATTGAAAGTAGCTTTGCAACACCAAGAATAATTCCCACACATCATAATGAAATTTAACATGATGATTTCTACAACCCTATTACTGTTGAGGCATTCAACAGTGCATCAGCAAAGAAAGGTCCATTCATGGTTGGGGTACCAAAAAAGGAAAAAAGAACTTAAGGACTTTTTAAAGCAATTTTTTACACATAACATTTGCATGAAACAAACCTAAGTGAGAAGAATTGATTAGTCCAATATAAGATAATTCATGTGTTAATGAAGATTTTTCACATTCATACGTAATTGTGTATGAATATTTTGGTTTAACGCCAAAAATGAAAAAAATCCCAGAAAATCCCAAGATGAGTTTCAATGGACAACCAAACATGTTTTTATGCAAGATTATTTCCTTCATAGGGGGTATTGCATAAACTTACAAAAAAAACAATACCCTATTTGGGATAGTCTGTAAACACCATGGGCTCAATTATTTTGGTTCAAGTTGTCAAATGGATATTATTCATGCCCAGAAGTATTCAACTCTGCACTACTGCTCTTTAAGTATCCCATGCAACCTTTGGGTTCCATAACATATCTTTTGGAATTTAGAAAATCGTTGCATAGCCTTAGCAAAACCTATAAGGAAAGCAATACCCACATCATTTTCCGATAATATTATAAACCATGAAACAATTTGTTTTAAAAAAAAAAACTTATTCCATTTTCACATATTGATTCAAATAAATAAAGGTATCGTAAAGTTCTTCACATTGAAATGGATTATTTGAACAAAGTTATGGAGTTTAAATGTAATACCTGCATCATCCTGGGATATTTGCATAGTCCTACCAAAACCTAAAAGGAATATAATACTTGCACCATATTGTGAAATATCCTAAACCATGATACAAATAGGAGGATTATCAAGTTAGTCATATTGATGGTAAAACATAATAAAACTATCACAAAAATGAAGGCATTGCACGTGCACATCAGAAGTTTGTTGAATAAAACTTTATACCATCAATGTGGCTAGTTTTGTAATACTTTCATTCCAATTTGCATTGGTCCATAAGTGAATTATTGTCATTTATGATGTTGAAAATGACTTTAAACTATAATGTTTAATTAAAATATTACTAAGTTTTAAAAAAATCGGGCAAATATTATATCCCTGAAAATGTAGAAAAAAATTATAATTTCACATATTAATTAATTAATTATATCATGATTTTAATTAAAATATTTTCAAGATTACAAATTATGCACCATTTATATTTTTTGAATCATAAACAACCATTTATTTATTCAAATAAACTTCACATGTGTTTTAGGTTTAATAAAAGATGAAATATATATATATTTCAATATATTTCAATACAAAAAGGAATACAAATTGAAGTGTGACAATTAGTGATCATTAAAGCCATTATTTGACATGTTATTCCTTAAATCTCAATTTACATAGAATAAACATGAAATTACATGCATTGATTAAATATACATCATTAATAAGTTGTCTTTTGGATAGATTTTGGTAAGGTTATGCAATACCCCAAATAATGTTTTAAAAAATGTGATTGACCCAAAAGCATTTATGCCATACTAAACGAAGGTATTGCAATTTGATTCCATTTTTCTAGCCATGAACATTACCCCTTTGATAGCTAAGGCACAAAATGATTTAACCCATGGTGTTTTATGAAATACCCCAATTAGGGTATTAATTTCCCTTTACATTTTGGTAGGGTTATGTAATACCCCAAATAATGCAAAAAGATACGCGATTGACCCCAAAGCATTTTTGCAATACTATACAACGATATTGCCGTTTAATTCCATCCTTTTAGCCATGAGCAATACCTTTCAGATGGCTTAAGTGAAAAATGATCTAGCCCATGGTGTTTTACAAAATACCCCAATTAGGGTATTAATTTCCCTCTAGGTTTTAATAAGGTTATGCAATACTTCACATAGTGTAAAAAGATATGTGATTGACCCTAAAGCATTTTTGCAATATTGGACAAAGGTATTGCCATTTAATTCCCTCCTTCTAGCCATGAGCATTACCCTTTTGTTAATTTAGGCGAAAAATAATTTAGCCCATGGTGTTTTACAAAATAACCCAATTAGGGTATTAATTTCCCTCTACATTTTGGCAAGGTTATGTAATACCCAAATGTAGAAAAATATGTGATTGACCCCAAAACATTTCTGCAATACTAGACAAGGGTATTGCCATTTAATTCCATTCGTTTGGCCATGAGCAATACCCCTTCGATAGCTTAGGCAAAAAATGATTTAGCCCATGGCGTTTTAAAGAACACCCCACTTAAGGTATTGATTTCCCTCTAGGTTTTGGTAGGGTTATGCAATACTTCACATAGTGTAGAAAAATATGTGATTGACCCCAAAGCATTTATGCAATATTAGACAAGGGTATTACCATTTAATTTCATCCTTCTGGCCATGCCCATTACCCCTCGGATAATTTAGGCGGAAAATGATTTAGTCCATGGTGTTTTACTGAATACCTCAATTAGGATATTGATTTCCCTTTTAGTTTTGGTAATGTTATGCAATACCCCACATAATGTAGAAAGATATGTGATTGACCCCAAAGCATTTATGCAATATTAGACAAGGGTATTGCCATTTAATTCCATCTTTCCAGCCATGCCCGTTACCCTTCGAATAGCTTAGGTGGAAAATGATTTAGCCCATGGTATTTTACAAAATACCCCATTAGGGTATTGATTTCCCTTTAGGTTTTTGGTAGGGTTATGCAATACCCCACTAATTGCCAAAACATTTTTGGGATACCTTGAAAAGGGTACTGTAGTTTCACTCCATCTTTCTAGTCATGAACAATACCCTTTTGATAACATAGGCCAAAATGAATCAACACATGGTGTTTTACAGAGTACCCCAATATGGGTATTGCAATATCCTTCATAGTTTCCAACCATAGTTGGTTGTCCCCAAAACATTTCTTAGATACCCGAAAAAGGGGGTTCTAAAAAATATTACATGGTGTTGGGTATTGCAGTTAAACTAGATCTATACAAGCAAAAAAATTTCATTATTTTGTGCATTACTTGGAGTTTTAGATTTCACTATTAATTTCATAGGATGATGATTACTTAGTTGACATGAATCCCATTCACCTCACCTACATTTTAGAAATAAAAAACATCATCAAAATGAACACAAACCCATGATTGAATGGAAAACGTTGGGTTTGTGTGCAAGTGCCAAGTGCCCCTCTTGTGCTTTTGGTCAAAGTAGGCGATATCTTAGAGTTGTAGGAAATAATCCCAGGTCATCCGTTCACCCACATTCACCTATGCCCACCAAATTTCTTTATACTTGTCATAAATTTGTTTCATGGTGTACCTTAACCCTAATTGGGTCCATATAAATTCCTTCAACTTGTGAAATACACATGGAGCATATGTTGACATTCATGATGTGGACCCTGGGTCACATGCACCATGAATAGGATCTCCATTGGCCCAAGTATGAGTTCAATGGTAAAAAATGATTTCCACCACATCTAAATCGTGTGTAAAACCTCTTGATGGAAAAGTGGGCCAAATAACTGCACTTGATTGACCTCATTTGGTTGGGGTCATCGCAATGGTTTTTTGGCCCATAACCACATTCATACCTACAAAACTAAGTTTCCATTCAATCAAATCAAAAGACATAAGAATGATTAACCCTAAAACTTGCAAAAATGACCAATGGAAAGGGTTTAAAGGTTTTGAAACCATACCTAGTATGTTCGAAGCGATTCTATATCATTGGTTTTTTTACATCTTGTTGAAGGGAAATTTTTTTGGGGATGTTCCATTCAACCACAATTCGCATATCCCCTCGTTCACCTTGCAAAAATTCAAAGACATGAGCATGGGGGATGTATGCAGTTTAATTGCCACCTTGTTTTGGCCTCCATGCCTAAACCCATCTTTCCACACCAAGTCCACATTCGAGAAAGGTGACTTTGCTAGGTTTTGGATCTCGATGGATTGGGACAATGGAGTTTGGCCCATGTTTTGAATTGCCAAATGAATAACCTTATAGTAGGAATCCCCAACTTGTGAAAACCCATGGAATACCTTCACAAGTTTACCAATTGTAATAACCATAATCAACAAAGCCATTAAACCCTAATCAACAAAACCCCTAAACCATACAAGTGAACCTTACCACAACCCATAAACAAGCCATAGTTTACAAATGGAAAAAAAATCATGCAACTATCGTATGGCTATTTAGACCTTACACACAAAAAATAAATCCCTATCTTCCTAGAAATAATCAATTGAATACATGTAGGGCTTTCAATCTAGATGTGCAATACCCACATGCAATTGATACTTCCATGACCTGATATATGCAAGGGGGAACAAAATACCCTAAGTAAAATCAAAAACAAAAAATCACTAATTAAACCTCAATTTGAACAAACTAAATTTTTTAAAAAATGAATAGAAGGCATGGTGTGTTTCTTACCTCTTATTTTGGTCTGTGCTTGTGAGCCTTTCTCCACTCTTTGAGAAAAAAAGAGAGAAAAAAAAAGTATTGTGGCATATATGTGCAAATGTTAAATCCCCCCCTAAAATCCATATTAGATCTAATTTTAATTAGGCTTCAAAAGTGCAAAAAGTCAAATATTTGTTATTTCCATAACCCAAAATTTAAACCCTAGTGCTAACATAAATAATTACTAAATCTAATCCACATTTCTTAAGTACATCATTAAAACAAGCAAATCAAATTGTTTTATCTAGGCCCTATTGTTTGATATATGCCCCCCATGTGTACAACATGCATTAAATGTGTTAACTTTGCAATAATCCCCCATCATGGAAAACACTCCTAATGTATAACTTGCAGTACCTTAATTGGGGGGGTTTCACAAGACCAACTTCCATGCAATACCTTCGTTTCATTCTTTCCTAATTGTTTTCGACCATTGGGGGTTATTGGAGTGCGAACCAAGTAGGTAGGTGTAACCATGTAGGTGGGGTTTGGTAGGTTAAAAAATAGATGGGGGGTGGGAAGGTGAGTGGGAATGAGAGTAGCACATTTTAAATTTATAGGTGAGTAGGTAGATGGGGAAGAATTTATTTTTAATTTAAATATATAGGTGAGTACGTTGATGGGGGACAATGGGGGGTAGTAGGTGGGTGGGTAGGAAAAATTTCAAAAGCAAAAGAAAAAGAAAAAACCGCGTGGGGAGTGGGGGTGGACTCCATAACATATCTTTTGGAATTTGGAAGGGTATTGCATAGCCTTAGCAAAACCTAGAAGGCAAGCATTACCCGCATCATTTTGCAATAATATCATAAACCATGATAGAAAAGAATGTTTTTTAAAATACATATTCCATGCTCACTATATGATGCTAAACATATTGATTTAAGAAAATGAGGGTATTGCAAAGTTTTTCAAATTGATGTTAGAAGGTCGAACTGAATGAAGTTATGGAGTTTAAATACAATACCTACATCATCTTGGGATATTTACATTCACCTCTAAAACTTAGAGGGGTATTGCATAGCCATAGCAAAACCTAGAATCCCAAGCAAGACCTTTCTTGGTTCATCATTCAAGCAAGATGTTTTTTTGCAGAACATGTTTTTTTGCAATTCCATTTTTGTTTGCAACTAGGATGCAAAGATGAATCTTTTGAGGAAGAAGGTTATACAACAATAGTGTTCAAAGATCAATTTGACATTTTTCATATTAGTAGTGGCACATTGACCTTTCGAAACTCTTTTAGCTACAGACTCTTTTGCATGTTCAGCTTTGTAGAAACATCTATAAAAATGGAAAGTAAATTGAGTGAATTTAGAATGGGTTGTTCTGAATGCAAATAGTAAGTGAGACCCTAAGGTTATAAAGTGTCATGCAATGGCTCCCAAGAGAAGCCAACAACAACATAAACATCAATGGTGCATTTTTCTTTTGTTCTTTGACATGTGCTTTGTCTTTCTATCTCTAAAACTTGCCTTCATATTTGACATGGATTGGCAAGTATGATCTTGTGTATATAGCATGTCATGAAGTAGTTGAAATTCAATGATAGGATTCAGGGTGAAGAAGGGGTGGAATGTTGCAACCCTACTTTGAAAGAGTGTGAGGATGAAACTCACACTCCCGAAATTGGGACTTGGGAGTCCTTCGGGACTCCCAAAATTTCAGAGTTCAATTGCAGGGGTCAAAACACCTCGCATTGGGGTATTCTTTACATCATTGGAAAGCTATCAAAGTGTAAATGTTGAAAATGGTGTCAAATGGGCCATTTAGACATTTTCAGCCCAAGTTATGGCAAAAAGAAGGGTCGGGAGTCAAATTGGCAGTTTGATTTCTGACCACTAAAAATCGGGAATCGTCCTGACCCTGGTGCGTGCAGGCGGAGTGCAATACACCATTGAAAAACTCTCGAAGAGAGCCAAAAGTTTGCTTTAAACCTCATCCTAATTGGAGGTCTAAGCAAAGAATTATGACCTCTCAAAGTCTCGAGAGTCCAAATTAAGACGGTTTCGGGACTCCTCCTTGGGAGTCCCGGGACAAAAAACCATTCGGATGTGGGTGCCGCGGAGAGGCACAAAGTATACTATGTGGGGGAAGGTGGTGGCTTCCCCTGAGTCTGGGCCGTGGTGAGTCATGTGAGTCCAGAGTTACCCGTGGCTTGTCCTAGCACCAAAGATGCTCCAGAAAATGATCTAACCAATTTGTTGGTTGGTTTGATCCGGGTTCGAATAAGTAAGTGAAGCTTATCACTCTTCCTAATCCCATCCCGAAGCTTTAGCACGCCCCTCTACCCCTTCTAGTGCTAAGAGCTGGGAGCATGCCCAGAATTCTTCACAATTTTGCTGTTGAGTAACTTAGACCCAACTTGGGTCTAACTAAGAACTTGGGAATGCGTCATGGAAGGTGTTTATGGATTTGCATACATCATTATCCAACCTTTTTTAAAGACCCATTGGAGTTTCAACCCTTTTGGTTTGAGGTGAGTGGTGTCCAAGTCTAAAGAAAACATTGTGGGTCATAAAAAAGAAAGAGCCTTTCTTCAAATGGTTGGCATGTGTAACATTCCCACTTTTGATTAGTATATGCTTAGACTACCCGACTTCTTTTTATGTCTGCAAAAAATGTGTCAACATATGTGAAGTAGATGTGTTAGGTTTAGGTTTTAAGGTCAATTCTAAATTAGGTGGCTAGATTTTACATTGATTTCAGTTTTCTTTTTTGTTGTAATGATTCTACAAGAACCTATAAAGTCATTATCTTTTGTAACATTTGGTGTTGGGCCCCGATTGTGCTTGGGCATGAAATTGGCCAAGTTAGAGATTTCTTTCTTTGTCCATTTTCTGGTGACCAAATACAAGTAGCATTTCACCTTCTCAATTACAACCACATAAATTACAAAATATTTGCATCATGTGTCAAGTTTGAAAAATTCCATGCAAATTCCATCTCTTGAAATTTCTCATGATAGTATTTTGGGTGCTTCAATGATGATAATCAATCCCTAATATTCATGGCAACAAGCTTAAAGAAAAAACTAAGAAGGTGTAATTTGATTTCACTTATTCTCATTGAGGGAACTAAAACAATAATTGTTTTTCAAGACTAATATTGGTTTGCCACCAATTTGTTGTAGGTGGCAAAATGTAAACAAGGACTTTTCACTAGTTCCATATGTATTCCTAAAGTTAAGAAATGGTTACCAGATCTATGTGACACCCATTATTCAGTGAAAAGACAACCTTGTTCATTATTACCATCTTCAATAGACATCCTAATGTTGTACATCATCATTTAGTACATTACAAACAAAAATTTATATAGAATTAAGTTACAAGGAACAAACTTACATAATATTAATAACTTATATTTCAAACTTCAATTAAAATATTTCAATTCATATAAAAATAATATTCAATTACATGCATTAATAAAATATACAATGTTAATAACATATCTTTTGGAATTTTTAATTCTCATTAAAAATAAATTTTACAAAAAATTGCACTATTCATAACCATGGGTTTATATATATAATTTTAGTCAATTCTTATCCTATTTTAAATAAATATGAAGACATTTATATATATTAAAATGAGTCAACAATATAATTCCATAATATCATTAATTATATATAATGTGTTACTCGATATGTCATAAATAACAATATATTTTGACCAATATTTAAGCCAACATTATATATCACAAAAAATAAAAATTACATAAGGAAATTTGTTATATCTTTATAAAATATAAAATATTACCAACCTAATATATAATCATTTTAGGTTTTAAAATTTTTATTATATGTCAAAAAACATTTAAATAAATTTTCAATCATACATAGGATTAATATATCGGAGAGACCATTCAAAAAAGTAAAGAATCATGTGATTTAATTAATTTATTAAAATATTACTAAATTAGAAACTTTATGTTTTTATTTTTTGAAATGAATTTATAACTTTAAAAGGGAAAAACATAAATATGTACATCATTGAAAAAATGTTAAACATGAATTTAAAATTTTTTAATTTTGAGAAACTTTGAACTTTAACATTAATTAATAATTTTTACATTAAACCCTAAACCTTTGTACAATCAATGTGACTAATTTTCCACTAAGTTCATTTTTATATATGTTAAATCATATTGTAAGGTGAATAAATCATTTTGAAAACATGAATTTCATGATATATTGGTAAGGAATCAAGTATTTAAAAAATATTTTTATGTTTCATGGTGAATGAAAATATCCCATGATGATGCATGTATTACATTTAAATTCCAGAACTTTGTTCAAGTGGACCTTTTACCATCAATGTGAAGAACTTTGCAATATTTTCATTTACTTGAATCCATATGTAGGGCACATTATATTAAACATGGAATAAATATTTTAAAAAATATCCTTTCGTTTCATGGTTTAAGATATTATCGCAATATGATGCAAGTATTAATTTCTTTCTAGGTTTTAGTATGGTTATGTAATACCCTTGCAAGTTTCAAAAGATATGTTATAGAACCCAAATGATTTTTGGGGTAATGCATGTGCATTGAATATTCCTATGCATGAGCAATATCCCTTTGGTAATCTAGACCAAAATAATTTAGCCCATGTTGGTAGGGCTATGCGTTACCCCTCCAAGTTTGAAAAAATATGTTTATGGAGCCCAATGTATTTCTAAAATAACTTATTAGGGGTATTGCAAGTGTATTGTGTAGTTTTGAGCATGAGCAATACCCTTACAATAGTGTAGACCTATGGTGTTTAATTACTAAATACCCTAATGATGGTATTGGTTTCCTTATATGACTATTCAATACCCCTACAAGTTTGAAAAGATATGTTTTGGAACCCAATGTATTTCTAAGATACTCAACAAGGGGGTAATCAATGTGCATTGAATATTCCTTGTCATAAGTAATACCCCTTTGTTAATTTAAACTAAAATAATTTAACCCATTGTGTTTATTGAATACCCCAAGTAGGGTATTATTTTGCTTGTAGGTTTTGGTAGGGCTATGCAATACCCTTCCACGTTTCAAGTTATGGAGCCCAATGTATTTCTAGGATACGTCAAGAGGGGTATTGTAGGTGTATTGAATAGTTTTGGGCATGAGCATTACCCCTCTGATAGCCTAGACCAAAACAATTCAGCCAATGGTGTTTACAGTGTAATGCACGGAGGGTATTGGGATCCTTCTAGGTTTTGGTAGGGCTATGCATTACCCCTTCACGTGTCAAAAGATATGTTATGGAGCCTAATGTATTTCTAGGATACCTTGAAAGGGGTATTGTCGTGTGGCCTAATGAAGGTATTGTAATGTAACCCAATGAAGGTATTGCATTTTTTCTAGGTTTTGGTAAGGCTATGTAATACCCCTCAAATTGATGAAAGATATGATATGGAGCCCAAATTATTTCAAGGGTACATAGAATGGGGTATTACATGTTCATTGAATATTTTACTTTATGAACTTGAGTACAATAGGCATTAAATGTGTCTAAATTGAACTGTAGTCCATATTGCTTTTATTGTCCACTTAGTTGTAATACCCCCATTGAAAGCACTCTATGAATAGAACTTGCAATACCCTTATATAGGGGGTGTTAAATATTTTAATCATCCCCTTATTTATTTTGTTTGAATGAACAAAAGCAAGTTCCATGCAATACTTTCATTTTATTATTTCCTCATCATTGTCAATTGTTGGGGGTTTATTGGCAACCATGTAGGTAGGTGTAGCCATGTAGGTGAGGTTTGATAGGTACCTACTTAAAATGTTGGTAGGTAGGTCGACAGTAGGGCAGATGGCTGGGTGGGGATGAGAGTAGCACATTTTAAATTTTTAGGCGAGTAGGTAGATGGGAAGAGTGTACTTTTAATTCAAATATATAGGTGAGTAGGTCGGTGGGGGACAGTAGGGGTAGTAGGTGGGTGGGTGGGAAAAGTTTCAAAAGAAACCAGGTGTGGGGCGGGGGGAAAATAAAGTTCTAAAAAAAAAACTCAAATCAGGGCTGAGAAATGGCAAAGCAAAAAAGTCAACCTGGGATGGCACAGGGATAGAAAACAGAATCCTATCAGTGCACCATCCATCCACGTTGGTGCACTGGTGGGTGCTGCTTCACCCTGGCCGTAGATTTGGAGAACCAAGACTCAGGTTAGGGACCAAGGTACAGTCCAATTCAAGGATTCAATTTGCTTCAAATCAGTCCAATTTGGTTCCTAGGAAATTGGATCCTGTACCCTCGTTTAAAGTGGGCCTAAGTGTGGCATGGCCTTAATTGTAGGAACCGGGGACGATAGCTTGAGGATGGGAACCCAATGAAAAACATCCCAATCTAATCACCATCCTTCCAATCTAGGGTATATGTGAGTACAGGTTCACTCTGGCCCAAGCAATTAGGATATCACTCTCGCCTTTGATATTGATATCTCCATCCCACAGTGGTATAATGTGTCTCATCAACAAAACTTTTACTATGGTTAAGAGAGTAGGTAATCTGGCTCTCATTTAGGTTATGTGTTGTACTCTAGCTCCTAGGTTTCTGCCTGGCTGTGTGTGTTCCCACAAGTTCCCATGTGTTCTTAATTTTCACCACCCATCTCATTTTTTCTCAAATGTTCCTAGTGTTATCCCATGACTCCCATTCCAGCTTCCCCATCGGCCCCACATTTTTATCCCATGTTGCTTTCCCTGAGTCAAAATGGGAAAAAAATAAAAATTATTTCAAAATTTTGGCCCATCTATGTGTATAATAATTAAAATTTTGAGGCCAAAATTTTTAATTATTATACACATAGGTGGGCCAAAATTTTGAAATATTAAAAATAATAATATTCCAATTATTTTATTGCTGTTATCATCTTGGAGATCAGAGATCCTGAATTGCTGAAAACAAAAGAGTGAGTTCTATTAATTTTTCATGTTTGGTGTGGGGGCTGGGCTTCCCTTCATACAGACAGACAAACAATATTTTTATATTCAATCTCATGGCAATGAATTCTTTCATTCATGCCATTCAAAAAAAAAAAGAACAGATAATTTTTGTTTGTGGGTGGGGGAGTCCAATCAAGTAAAAGTAAATATTAAAGAAGCAGGGTTACTAGCAATGTCGGGCAGTTATTTTCAAATAATTGGTTTTGGTATACAAATTGTGATTTTCTGAAATAAATAAAAACCAAAGAACCGACCAAAAGAATCACCAGTTCTTTGTTGGTTTTTCACAAACGCCACCAGTTCATGGAGGTTTTTGGAACACCCAAATCTGACAATTCTTTGATTATGAATTGTTTTCAAAGAACTGAAACCAACAGTTCAAAATTCAAAGAACCACCCAACACTGCTCAAAACCAATGTCATGGTGCATTGATCATCCATCCCAAACCCCATCCAAAACCCTGGTAAACTTAATTAAATGAAGCACTCAGCAAAAGCAAAAGGGGAAATGGAGACAACAAGAGAGGACCCAAGTCCGAGCCAAAAGCGCACAAACTCAAAAGGGTTCACAAAGGGAGCAAAAAACATATTGAAGAAGGGAAGGGAAGGGAAACCTGAAAGCTTAAGAAGCCTAGAATTATGGGTTTCAGTTATTTGAAAAAAATCAAATAACTATGAACCAGTAGCTTTCATGAAAGTGTTAGGCATAAAAGTAAATTACCCCCCACCCCCCCCCCCCCCCCCCCACCCACAAACAAAAAAAAAACAAAAAAAATATATAAAAAAAAAAAAACAAAAAAAAAAAAATAAAAAACCCCCCCCCCCCCCCCCCGGCCAACACTAGTCCTAACCAGTGTCAGTTGGTTATTGAGAAAACACCCAGTTATCAATAAGGTATTAATAACCTACCTAATGATTATCATTTTTAAACAACTGGGTAAAAATCTAGCAAGCTGATAGGTAGCATCAAAAGAATTGGCAAGACCCTTATGGGGCCAACTATTGAATTTTTCAAATTTTATTAACCTGGACTCATCCAGGTAGGTTATCAATCCTAAAACCCTAAACCTGTTTTTGACCAAAAAACAAAACAAAAACAAAACAAAAAAAAACAAAAAAATAGAAAAATCTATTCATAGAAAAAAAGAACTCTAGAACCTAGCCTACCTAGGTAGAATAACTGACAATTCTCAACGTGAGAATCAACCCTTATGCCTAACAAGCGATTATTACTAAACAATAATTGAGTAAATTGGTTACATATTATTATAAAAATTTTAAGTATTTCATTAAAATCGTATTGATAGCCTACTACAGGATTCTTTTTTTTTGGTAGGCTAGCTTTTGCTTTGCTATATACTTCCTGCAAAGTTTAGGCTTCAGTTTTTATAAGATGAAGGAGCTAGAACCTGGCCCAAAGTTGATGAAACTGTGCCAAACTTTATAACTAAAGAAAGCACATACCCAAAGGGGAAAGGAAGGAATGACAAAGAGAGGACCAACCATCCAATCGATGATAGACAACACTCAAATGCACAAAGGCGCAAAAGAGGGTCACAACAGAAACCCATCAAGGGATGGGGGGCCGAGAAAACAACCTATGATCTAACCCCCCACCCCCCCCCCCGCCTGTTGCATGAAACAGATCAGACAAGGAGATGGGCAAGAAACCTGAAAGAGAGAGAGAGAGCATCAGGTCCCCCTAAGAGAGGCCTTGCCAGCTACAACTCTCCTCAACGTGTTTTGTAAAAAGGTTTGTTTCCAAACCATGAGATTCCTCAGATCTTTACACAAGTAGACAGATTCAGTAACAAATTATCACATGGGTTGTAAGTGGCTACTTGTTTAAAACAACCCATAAGAAGAATGGTCATGAATTTCTTGGATCCAAGCCAATCCCAGACATCCTTGGATCTTTACACAAGCAGACAGATTTACTAAGGAATTTATTACATGGGGTTGCAGGCTGCTGTTCTAAGAACAACCCATCAGACTGCTGATGATTTTTTCTTTGGTACCACACCAGAGCTTCTTAGAAGAGACCATATAAAAGCTTATGACAGAGACTCTCGAGAGTGTTATAATTGAGAGAATACAAAATGTACTCACCAGCTTCAGAGTACCTACAAAATGTCCAGACTCCAGCTTCAAATTTATATCTGGACTGACCCAAGTGACCCCACCACACCCACAACTGTTAAGAAGAAATGCAGTTCTGTCACTGAGAAAACCAATTTATGACTTTAGAACCCACCACCCTTGAATTTAGTAGTAGTAGTAGTACCCACTACACATTATTTTAGTAGGTACCCACTACACAAGTGGCAGTGAAGAGGAAAAACAATGGAGAGAAGTGCCCCACAGGTTGGAACCATCCTTTTATCCTTCTACCAATTTTCCCAAATTGAAAGCATGATTGAAAACCCTATTTTACTCATCATCCCATGTACTACTACTACTACTCTGCTTCTGCTTCCTGACATCTTTTTCAAAAGGGTTGTTTGGGACATAACTTACAAATTTATGCACCTCTTGAGATTGTACCATAAGCATGAAGCTAGTCTAAGTGAGTAGGAGGAAGTCATGGACCTCTTTTTGTGCTGCTGCTGCTGAGTTGCAACTTGCAAGGACATCAATTTCCAAATGTAAATACTGTTTAGAAGCCTGAAGTCTTAAAACTGACCCAAAGACACACAAAAAGTGGTTCGATCACATTAGCTAATCATCCATAGTGCTACTAGCATACTTATGTTCTGATAGCATCTGATGTTTTTGAACCGCTTTTGTTTCTAATCTCCCAATACTTGTTTATTTTGACCTTCCCAGCATTTTTTGTGTTTGTTTTGAACTCTGAGTATTTTGGGATGTTTGAATACTGTGGTTTTGGAGTACGGTGTTTTGTTTTCTTAATAAAGTTTCTTTTGAAAAGTTCCACAAATTGTTGAGTCTGAGTTGTTGCAGAATTTTTCAAACATTTGTGCAAATTACCAACCCTGTTATCAATAAGTATTCTGTCTCAATATTGTGCAGTATATTATTGCCATAATAGTCTCGACATTTTCCCCCCAATTGACCAGTTATCAATAGTTCAGACTCTTCATAAGGAGGATCACAGTCCTGGATTCAAGAGTAATTGAAATTAGTACTGACCCAGTTATGGAGCAAAGAAGTGGGATTTTTTTGTACGTCAATTTATTGATCAAGTTAAACGTGTTAAAACAAGAGCCAAGGAAAAGAAATGGATTCATGGTTTGGATGATAGTTCTGTAGGGGGAGTAATTAATAACAAATTGTATGAGAAAGCCTCTTCATGTATGTCGTTGCCCTACACTCCAACTAACATGTTTTAAACAATTAACATGCAACAACTTTGCAACTTTAAGATGAATGGATGATCATTGTGTAATATTGTTGTCATCTCAAAAGAATCATGCAATTGTATTGTAGTTACAAATGGCTCATCAACTTGACATGTCAATGGTGAGGTGAAGAGTTTTGGTTAACATTGTTTGACTTTGTGCTATAATTGCAAGAAAATGTGACATTGATTGTACGAGTATGCCACATTTTCAATCTATTAGCATGGCAATGCAAGTGGGCATGTACATTACCAAGTTATTTATGCAATCATCAACTAATATACAACTTGTTTTAACACCTTGCATTTAATTTTAAATTTTGGATAAAAGTATGGTTAGGTAACTCACTTTTGACATTTTGAAGTTTTATATCTTATAATTGCTAATTTTTTTGTGATTATAATAATTATCAAACTATAAATACTATAATGATTTTCTATGCTTTTGATCAAAAGTAATGGTAAACCACCTCTTAAATACCATTAGACATTGGTAAAAACATAGTCAAAGGAACCACCCAAGTGAGAGGACACTTCTTAAAATTGCATTTTTATATGTTTGAAAGATCATAAATGAATCATACTAGTTTGGATTGTCATTATTTTTTTAGAATATTTTTCATTATTGCAAAGTTTACATCCTCAAAACTTGACATAAATTTAAATTTTTTTTGTATGTTCAAAGCACTCAAACTTCAAGAGTGGGCAATCTTTCTTTTTCAAATGTCCTTTTTTACCGAATGTGCACCATTTCTTTTGGAATTTGAATTTTTTTTAACATTGATGATTAAAAAGGCAAAAGGACTTGAATTGATGAAAATTATTTTTATGACTGATTTGAACACATTTGGTTCAAAAATACTTTTAATCCTAAAAATTATGGATTTTGAAAATGTGCCTTTAACAAAAGTTGTTCATGTTTATGTGATAGAAGACATGAATGCATTTGTAGTCAAAATGTATTTATATCTAAAATGTAGTGTTAAAGGGGGTACCCAAAATACAAATTTTAAAGTTATAAACCAACATAAAAACGACATGTGTCATGTGTAGTCTTTGGAAAAGGACTTTTACCTTGGGACCTTGGCTCCTTTGATAGTGTTTTCACCCACATGTGATTGTTTCAAAAGTTAATGTGAAAGTTTGAATATTTCAATGTGAAATGAATTACATATGGAAAAAAAACTCAAAAATGGTATTTCAAATTTTAAAAATCTAAATTTCTTGTATTGAAAATATTCAATGCATATTATTGTTAAATTCTTCATTAGATGGTGTTTAATTTTTCAATTTTTATTTTGAAAATATTATGACATTCTTTTTTAGTTCACATTTTTCATTTTATTTATGTGACAAACTTAATGTCATCATTTCAAAAGTCCATCATGAATCCACTATTTTTTTAGAATTCATCCATATTTTTAAACATGATTCCCACTAAAGTCTATTGCAAGATAGATAATTAAAAATTTAATAAAGTTAATGTTCAATATGGCATTACATTTAAGTTCTTTTACAATCCAAATAGACTCCCTAACTATGTTTTCATTTATTTAATTTTTTTCTTGAGATGTGCAATGGCATGTTACAAATGGAAGTAGGTTAATAAATCTCATTACACTAATGGCCCCTACGCATTTCTACTTACATCTATGGAATTCAAGATGAATTTTGAAGGGAAAGGTTTTTCATTTTCATTTTATGTTTGTTGAATTTTTTGGTGATACAACAATTACACATGTTACATAATTTGCTTTTTCATTGTCATTTCTAAACTCAATATAAAAGATTAAAAATTCTAGTTGAAAAGGAAATTGTCATGTTTTTATTGTTTTAAATGGAGTGAAGACATGAACTCTTTTTTGTTTGTTTGTTTATTTGAACAAATGTTTGTGACAATTGTGCAAGATTATAAACGGTATGGGTTTCTAAGTGCAATGAATAAATTATTTTATCAACCATGTTAAAATTTGAAGTACAAGACATAGACATTTTTCTTACAAAAAGATCTAGAAAAAGTTCAAATTTTGGAATATAATTAACCTTTTGTTATTTGGTAAAGGTACCATTGTCAATTCAATGTTGAATTTGACGATCTAGTTTTTCATGTCTATATGGGTAAGGTTAAGGGTGAAAACACATTAAGGTGGAGTACATAATCTTGTCACAACTTGTTGGATTATCAATCATGGGCCATGGAACAAAATATAAATGAATAATATGTGAAAATGACTCAAAAAAAATAATCACATGTGAGATGATCACATTGTATGAATTTCATGAATAGAGTTTGAGTTTCCATAACATATTGGACTTTTGAAACACCAAAAACTTTAAATCACAATCCATATCATATGATTATAGATTCATTATATTTATTAAAATGCTTAGTTGAGTGATTTCTTTTGCATAGAAAGTAATGTGAGAAATGCATGTGATGGAATATTATATTGTTAAGTTGTCAATTTTTATATGATTCCCATATTGTTTAAAAAATGATTCCCTAATTGATCCAATAGAGTAAAACCTTTAAATTCAAACAAAAAACATTTGCAAGCTAGAATGGACTTTTTTTTTTTTTTTTTTTTGGGTCCCCTATAATAATTTTCACAATTTTTTATAAACCAAGAATGTAAACTTGTTAATTTGTAAAGGTACTCATCTTTTCCAAAAAGTGTTGACACTTGATTATGTAATATATCTTAGGTTACAATCTTTGTGAAGAAACATTTTTTAATTTCACAAAACATAAGGGGCTTTTTCATTTATTTTGTTTTGTCATGTTATTAAACTCCCTTGAGCATGAACCTTTCATACGATGTTGGCATATTTTAAAAGACCTCATTTTAAATTATAAACCAGGTCTCAAAATGTTGGAAAAGAAAATGATGTTATTTCATTACAAACCATGATTATAAGGAGTTCATTTTCAATTTAATATATATAAAGACTATGACATTGCAAAGTATGTGCAAGTACAAGTCCTTCATTTGATGTAAAACTTTCAATTTCAAATTGTTTCATTTTTATATCACACTAAATTATATAAGAATCATATGTTTGAATCCCTTTTCATAAAAGTAATTTGTTGTTGACATGAGTCACATTTTGATCCATAAAGGTACAAACAAATGAGATTATGATGTTAAAAAATGAAGTTCTAACTTGTAAAAGGCCAAATCAACAAGGTTGAAACTAAGTAGAAAATTCCAAAATGATTTTTTACTACCAAGATGATCTGGCACTCAAGTTTCCAACTTGGACATTTCATTACAAACTTTAAGTGATGCTAAGGTCTATATGACAATGATGATGAGTTATCACATCATGTTAAATCTACAACTTTTACACCCCACCATCACATCTCCTATTAAAAAAAAAATTAAGTGCAAGCTTTCATTGCACCTAAATTAATCCAATTCTAATACCAATTGCAAACCAACTAGTTTTCCTTTTAGTGTAAATGACTTATTAAAAATGGTTGAAGAGATTTCTAAAAGATGAATTTTGAAAAAAAAATCTCCAATATGGGGACTTTGGAGAGCACCCAACCTTGGACATATTGATGAAATACCCACATGATCACTAATTCCTTAACAAAGTCCACTAAGATGTTATTTAAATATTCTTATTATGGCATCGTAATTTAAAACATCCATTTTGAAAGGTGTTTGTATATTTAAGGTGCATTTCAAAATACTAACATGCACTATAATAAAATGCATCCATATTCATCGAATGATTTCACTGGGTTGAGTGAATTTATCAATTTCATTATCAATTTTCACAAAAGAGAACTAGGTAAGGTAATAGACTTCTGAAAAAAAAATCAATTGATTTTCTCATTGCCAATTCCTTGGGGGGAACATTTAGTGTAAAATTTGAAATTTACATGCATCAAATGAACATTTTTAGGTGGGGTACTACATAATTGTCCAACCTATTTTTTATCACCCTATCATTATTATTATTTTTAATATAGACATATTAAAGCCACCCTATGTTAATTATAATCTATTATTTCATATTATTACATACCCTATATATTATAATTAAATTGATTATTTGAATAAAAGGTACCCTATATTTTTTACTAGTGTCCTACCCTAATCAATTCTCACAAATTGAAGACCAATTGGTCCTCAAAGGTGGTTATCACAAGTTGGTTATCAAAAGTTCAATTATTTCCAACAAAATGATTTTTTCCTCCCATGATTTCATATGTCCAACTTTTCTATCCAATTTTTATATTCACAACTCATAGTAAGTTTTAGAACTTTTGAAATTTTTCAGTGAATGGATTATGTTTTTTCTTTATTGGTTGCTTTTGAACAATTTTTTAAAATGGACTAATATTGATCTCATCTTCAAATATTTTTGCAATAATGACATGGTTTACATTCATAGTTAACCATTTGTTTTGTAGTATGAAATTAAACCTTTTCTTGCCTAAATTATGGGATCGAATGCATTGATAGGATTGCTACAATAGAAAATAGGATTATTATGACTTTTTTTGTTACTGTTAATGTTAAACAAACTCATCAAAGTGCATTTTTCCCATGAGGTTTCTATTTAATTCTTTGAACATGCAATTTTTGAAGGTTCATTTTCACATTTCTTTTTCATTTTTAACAATTTTGTTGATTTTTTTGGTTCCCAAATTGGGATAATCTTCAAAAAAAAATTCCATAAGATCATCATTGAGAAAATTTTCACATGTTTCATTTTTAATTGAAATTATATTCCATTTTTACTTGATTGTTCCATTTTTCAAAAGTGTTACTCAATAAGAGTTAAGAAATCAAAACAATAGCTTATAATACAATTTAAAACATTTAACCAAAATTTACAAAGGCCAAAATAACTCACTTACCCTTCCTTTCTTCATGTAAAAAATGGATATGCAAAATGATGTGTAATGCAATGCCCCAAAAAAATAAAAATGCAAACAACAAACATATTTATTAATGTTAGAATGTTGCCAAGTTTAATAACAAACAATGATTGAACTTGGAACATAAAAAATTGTTTCACCAAAATAATGAAAAGATAAATCTTTAAGATCTGGACAAAAAAAAACACAAAATTATAAGCATAGTTTGGAAGTCATATTTGAAAAAAAAAAACATTCTATGGTGGATTCAAATTCATCATTCCTAAACCTATACAAAATAAATGGAGGAAATATCAAATTGATAAGCAAGAACAAGAGGAACCAAAGAAGAATTGAACATCACACATGGGAGCTAGGTTCAAAAGATAATTGAGCTTGGAAGAGTTGACTAATAACAAAAGGAATGAGGAACAATACAAGACGACACGAAGAACAATGCAAGAGGAATGAATAACGTAACAAGAACAACAAATAGCAATGCAATATGAACAAACACCAACACAAGAGTGAATATCAATGCAAAAGGACCTAAGTAACAACACAAGAAAATTCGAACAACAACCAAAAAAGACCTAAGCATTAACACACACAAAAAAAAAAAAAAAAAAAAAAGCAAAAAGGCCAAAAAAAAAAAAAAAAAAAAAACAAAAAAAAAAACTCAAATTATAAAATAAA
>Ga0116229_10002016_pt1 | contig 32510 bp, 20 predicted proteins | sample S1TSphgellanicum_3_FD_87313 | JGI IMG/M metagenome (GOLD analysis project Ga0116229, IMG submission 87313) | Host-associated microbial communities from peat moss isolated from Minnesota, USA - S1T2_Fc - Sphagnum magellanicum MG | ecosystem: Host-associated > Plants > Peat moss > Unclassified...
AGAATGTTATGGAAGCCCAAAGAAGCAAGAATTTTAAAGAATTTTATAGATCAACCAGTGTAATTTGGTAAACATTCGCGGGTAAAGAATGTTATGACAAGGTGTTAAATGAAGAATTTTAAAGAATTTTAATGTGCAAAATGAAGAATGTCATCACTAGGACAAGTGACAAAAAAGAAAAATTTTATTCGTAGATAAAGCAATAGTTGAAAATGTAACAATTGGCATCCAACAAACCTCATCTACAACCACATTCTTTGTCTCCTAAAAGGATTCTCTACACATCCCTTTTGTAACTGGATGCAAATGGGTGCCCAAGTGGATTGTAGCTCTTGGTATGTATTTTTGGGATGAAATCATCAATGGAATAAAAAGAAATGATAAACAAATTTTTCATAAAGTAAAAACGACATGGACATGTTTATAGGAAAAATAAAATTGATATTGCAACACAAAGCATAACTTGCCCAAACACAAATTCTTAAATATTATTAGGGTTTAATTATATGGCCTAATTTAAGAAAAATTAAGAACATGTTTGCCAAATTTTATAAACGTTACGACACTACTAGGTTATCTTTGATTGCCATTATTTTATAATTGCTATGCCACAAAGTGCATAAAATGGCAAAAAATACCTATAGGAGTGTTAATAGGGTTGATAATCAATTTCATGCCAAAAGACCAAAACATTAGTCATCGTCAATTTACATTCCAACAATTGCTTAACAATTACAAATTATTATGCATGTACATAAAAAATTACTAACAATATTTAGTTGAACTTCAAAAAGTAACATAATTAGTTACAAATTGGTTACCATGAACAAAAATCACAACAACAAACTATCATGGTTTCTTAGAAAACTCTAACTGTTCATAATGCATAGTAATGATAGGTTGTTGAATTTGAATGGTAACAAGTGGCATCGTAAGTACAAGTTGTTGAAATGGAACTAGATTTACATCATACAAAAGTCTACAAATGTCAAAAAAAGAAGACGCAATAGTGGGGTCGAGACCTAAAAAAAGGAAAAGGACATCTTTTATGTGGACGAATTCAAAGCAAATGGTATAATCAAGAAAGAGAAGCCTTTAGCTATGGCATTAGGAAGTGATAAAGGAGGAGGTAAGTTTAATATACCCATTTTCTCATGAGGATTCAATGTTTTCCAAGTTTTTCAAACATGTAGGAAAATCTTTCAAGTTATAAAAAATTCACAGATTTGCTTGTTTCAAATTTCCAAGCAGAGCCATCTCCAACTCAAACCAACACAACCCAAGAAGTAAGTTATTCTCCCATTTTCATTTTTGATTTCAAGTTTAGTTTTGACATTAAAAAGACTGTATTATTTTATAGACTTTGAAAAGTTTTCAGATGAATGTTCGCACAATGGTTGTTTGATGGCAACGCATGAACTTCAAATGCACTTGGGGAAGATTATTGTTCAAAGCTCTCGAGCGCTTACTAAAACTCTTCAATGCTACATAAAACATCAAGAGTTCAATGAAGTTATTTGGAATAATATTAATTAGTAGATTTTTATGAAAAATCAAGTTTGTATATGTATTTTTCTAGATTGATCTTTACGAGAAATTCAAATTTGAAACCACCTTTAGGTTCACAAGAAATTTCATGGACCATAAAAACTTTGGGGGCATTTAGTTGGTGTTGATTAAGAGCTTCGAAAATGGAACATGAAGTCTAGTTTCTTCGATTCCGAACTAAGCTTGTGTGCTTTACAAAGTGCATTGCAAAGTTCAAGGATCCCTAACTCTGATTATGCGATTTCTTCCAAATTTGGGTTTTTTTTTAGGTTATTGAGTGCACTTAGATAAACATGCAAATGTCAAGCGGTCAATCTTTGGGTGCTTTCCAAATCTCTATTACAACCACGTCAACGTGGGTGCTTAGTTGGCAGTAATTGTGAGGTCTAAGCTTAACATGGATTGAATTCTTGTAAATCCATGGAGCTCTCATGAGCTAATGATATTGACATCCAAGGGGAGTTTTCTTGTATGATTTAGGGTTAGGGTTGCAAAATTTAACTATTAGGGTTAGGGTCAAAGGATGTAGGGTTTAGAGTTGCAGGATTTAAGGTTATAGGTTTACAAGATTTAGGGTTTTAAAGTTCCACGATTTAAGGTTTTAAAGTTCCATGATTTGGGGTTCAAGGCATTTGGATGTAGGAATTTAGGGTTCCACAGTTTATGGTTTATGGTTTAGGGTTTTAGGGTTCCAAGATTTAAGGTTCATGCACCAATATTTAGGGTTTTAGGGTTCCATGATTTATGGTTTTGGATTTCAAGATTTAGGGTTATAGGGTTCTAGGATTTAAGGTTTTGGATTTCTCTCGACACCTTTTAACCACTTGCATATAAATTGGTGCATAGGGTTTGGAGACGTCGGATGTAAACTTGATGCTAGAAGAGGTATGCATTTCAAGATTGGTTAATTGTTATGTGTGTAAACGATTTAGTCATGTTGATTTTGCTAGTGATTTTTTTCTAAAAAAACCAATGAATTGGTTGTTATAGAATGTGCGTTTTGCTTCTTACACAACCACCAATTTGTTTTGTAAAACTTGTGATTTTCATTTTGTACAACTAATAATTTGTTTCTTGTATAACTAGTGATATGTTTCTTGGATAACCAACAAATTTTTCCACTTACAACTTAAGATATCGATCTTGAAATTTTCATTTTTTCTATGACACAAAAAATAAACTCACCATCTATGGCAATTTGATGAGTAGGAAGCAAACAAGGAGAAGGATCTAGATTTAATAGCACGAATCTAGACTATGGAGAAGTGAGTCTCTCCAAACAATGATATTTCTTAAGCATTTGAATTCAATTCCTTGTTTCAATTGTTGAGGTTTAGTTTGGGGTTGTTTGAAAATATTATGTGTTGTTTGTAATGCTTCTATTCACCATGTCAATTTGCAGCAGCTTTCTATTACAGACACACCACCTATACCTAGGGCTTTTGCATTCATAGCTCAACAAGAGGTGGGTCTTAAACCTTCAACTCAAATTTTTTCCTCATTTTTCTTGCAAATGTGTTTTAGTATGACGATTTGACTTCAATCGGTGTCAACCGAGGATAATTCCCTTATACCAGTACTGCCATAGCTAAATTTTTTGTTTAAATTTGTTTAAAAAGTTTGGTTTAAATGCGCATGGAATGTCAATCAACATTGACTAACACTTCCATCGCTGCAAAGGTCATTTCTAAGACAATTTCCAACCAAATGAGAATCATTGTTGTCTCTCAAGTAAATGCAATAAGAATGGCTGATAAACAATTAGTCAGTGACAATTAACAATTGAAACACTACCATTCTTTCTTAGCTAGTTCTTGATGTCGATTTGCATCAAACTTGGAATCATTTTTGTTGATGTGCTTATTGTTTAAGAAGTGCATGGATAAGGTTTCAACAATAGTTAGTCGACATTGATTAGCACTACAAACACATCCCTTTTTAAATGGCTAGGTTTCTTTGCATAACTGCATTGCAGTTGGGTGAAAATATCTTGGGGTGGTAGCACTAGGAACCACCTCAAGGAATGAAAAGGGAACCAAAAGCAACCAAATCATTTTCTTTAGCCTTTTACTTTAAATGTTTGCACAACTATAAATTATTATTTTCTCATGTTTATCAATTACATGCACTAATATATGGTTTGTAGTTTATTTTGGAATTAATTTTTTTAATTGTTAAAATTTTATTCTTAATTAAAATGGCCATTTCATAAATTGATAACCTTAATTTTGGAAATTCATAACTAAATTATGCTTATTCAATTAATTTCCTACTATAAATCTAAATATAAATGACTTCCAAATTACCTTAGGAAAAAAATTCCTAAGAAAATTTTCAAATTTTGTTTCAAATTTTTGTTCTTAACCAAAAAGTTTAAGGAAAGGAACCAACGTTACATTCCTAAAAAAAATTCTAAATGCAATGATCAAAAACATCAAAATGCACAATATTCTTAACATTATTGAAATTTCAAAATCCGTGGAATCTAATAAATGTACTCATATAAAAAAATTATGAAAATATTTATTTAAGTGTTTCCTATGATTTTTCAAAGTTCAATGGGTCCAAAATATCAAGGTGTGACAGTTCCTAATGGTACCACCCAAGGAAAATCTTACCCAATTGGTCTACTTTCTTTTGTCTATATATGGCATCAATCTGTTAGTGAATAGTACACAATTATCCAATTTTTAGTAGAGGAGTTACAAGACATCAACTTTCATTAAGGATCTAACTATTAAATTGCATGGATTTTTTTTTAACTGATTCCAACATCATGTGAGAATGTAATCCAGGGGATCTAAAACAGGAAGAACAAGTTCAACACCAACGAGGTCTTGGAGAAATTCAAGATCTATCCCAAGCAAAAATCCCGAATGAACATTCCATGCAAGCTTGTTGCCATGCCCATTATCAGGCTTGTTCTAAAAATTGATGTGCTTAAAATGGAGTAGGCCTTTCAAATGGGTTATAGGTAAGGAGAGGTCTTCTTTGTTTCCCCCACAAATTGGTAGGGTGAAGAGATTGTTGTTTCAACTATTAAATCATCATGGGGCCTTTTTGGAAGGAAAATAATGATAAATTTGAAGAATTATTGTAGGGAGACCGAGATTTTAGGTCGTTGTCTACGAAAGTGTTCCATGTCTCGAACAAGAACCACAAACTTTAAGCTTGGTTCCCTCATATAAAGAAAGTGCATCCATTTGATGCGGATTGGCACATATGATGTGGATAATTTTGTGCTTGATAACAATAACATCCTAATGGAGCTCCTCACAACAATGACGGAGCTTAACAAGTAAACTTGCTCTATTTTGACATTTCCATCTATTCCTTGTGTTGAAGATTTCAATATAACATTAACTTTTGTTGTCACTATTGCAATACAAGTCCATTGAATTGGACCATGTGAGGTCATCTATGGTCCATGAGTTTTTAGGATCTAGAGTATTGGAATGATACCCTTGTAGCAATTTAAATAGGTCATTCCAAACAAACAATTTAAGAAATACGAAGCCAAGACATGAAAGACTTAGTACACCTTCACGCAGGTTTTTTTTAATTATATGTACAACGTGAGACAATTTCCTTATGTTGTTCTAGATTCAATACCATCTTTGAAATGTTAAGTTTAGTTTTATGTCATTAATCTTATCTCAACTTTCTAGAAAGAGCTAGCCATGGCAATTGATACTATTCATCAATTCTATTATGCGGATGTTGTGGACCCAGCTTTGAAAGTCCCGGACCAGTTATAAACCTTGAACAACAAGGCTATGGATGTGGTTTGCAAGGACAACATGACCATTTTCTACAAGCAGCTTCCTATATGCAATCTTTCATTAGGCCCAAAGTTCATGCATGAGGTTCATATTCATTATGATATGAATCCAAAGTTGGAAATGTTTATTGAAAAACTATAAATGTTAGTTTTGTCTTGTGTTAGTATAGACCATAATTTTTTTTGGCTCAAGTAATGGAATCAATTTGGAGTTTTTAAGGAAGCTGAAAATTTCCCAAAGTAGGGATTTCTAGATACCACTTTTGGGTGAAATCATGGTAAAGTATACAATTCAATTACCTTGGCAATCTAACAAACTAACAAGAAGTAGGACTAAAATCCATCATAAAATTATTATACATTTAATATTTTTATTTAAATGATGAAGAAAAATATATTTCTTCACTATTATGAATTAATTTTTAGATTTGACATTGTAAAAATAAGTTTCAAATAGACTTTTCTAAATGTAAGTAGCTTTTGAAGCCTACTTTTTGCAATGTAACATTTGTTTCAAGTATGTGTCAAGTAGATTCTACCAAAGAGAAAGTAAAATTTATTTGTTTTTCTTCCTTTGAATATAAAATAATCTTTATGTTATAATTTCACACAAATCTATTTCATTCAATTTTCTAATGAAAAAGTAATTTTGAACACCATATTGGTTAGTCCAATTTGACAAAAGTACTTGTTCCCTACTTTTATTATTCCAAAGTTTCTCAAATTTTGTATTCAACTTAATACAAACCCAATGGAAAGCACCATGGTTTCAAAATGAAATTAAGTAAAAATTGAATCTATTTTCTTGGGGTTTTGTGGAAAAATGTCTTTTTTTTAAACTTGATATTTTTTCGTCAACTTTTTATATATAAAATACCATGCTTTCACCTTTTTGATAAATGGCTCCACATAACCACATTTTGGCACAAAGTTTCATTCTCAACTATCTTTTTATTCTTGTTTTCCATGAATAGATCTTGACATCGTTTTTGGAATGTCAATCAACTTTTAATTTTATGGACATATTCCTGAAATTTTGTAGTTAGAGGTGGAGGCAATCAAGTTGTTTGAGTCCACAACAAAGGACCTCAATGTCACCATTGATTAATTAGTGAAGGTCCCATATGTTTTAAACTATATTCAAAAATGGAAATTTGAGTTATGGGGATTGATGTTCTAACGAGAGTTCAAAGTGAAGGGTGGTATCACATAAGGAAAGTTGTGGGAGCTTCAAACTATAGCAAAGGAAGCATTGAAACATGTGCTTTATAGGTGAAAAATCCTATGAATTCATAATTTGCCTTGAGTCCTTCCATTGTTAAGGCTTGTTGTAGGGATTTGTTCATCACATCTGCCACTTCATATATGGCTATAGACAACCCTCTTTCTGATTCAAAAAAATTGATCAGGATTTAGTCCGTGCTAACTAATATTAGTGTTATATTGTTCTGGATAACACTATCCTTCTATTAATAATCAATCAATGCCAATTGAGGTCTTGAGAAAGACCTAATTGCTTTTACTAGGACTTAATTGGTGTTGACTAGGATGAATTTGGCTTCTTGAAAGGGGCTTAGTCGATGCCGACTATGAACCATTACTGCCTTCTATGGGTCTTGTGAACCCTCAACACATCCTATGCATCCTTGTTGGAACTCAATTGGCACTGATTTAACATTTCCCATGCTGCTTTCACTAGATGATGTCAGAAGTCATTATGTGTTTAATTTTTGATGGATTGTTTATGAATTTTATTTCACATGTGTTTTTTCCTTGTGTTGTTTCCATTAAATGCCATTCAAGAAATGCATGGACTCTTTAGCATTTGGTGTGATCCAAAGTTTGACAACACTATGTACTATAAGGAGTTTGTTAGAAACTAGGGCTCCTTTCATCTACCTTATTGTGGTTGGTACCTTGATTGTCCTTTGGATTGCACTTTTGATTTAGAGAGGTCAAAGTGAGAGAAATTTGATCCAGATGGGATTCTTGGAAAAGCCTGCATCTTTTCAAAGAAATAAAGAAAATATTGATAAGAGGAAGAAAAAGAAGAAGGATGTCCAAGTTCTAGGCACTCCAAGGGTCACGCAAACTCTAACTAACATTGAAAACCTTGAACAAGATATAAATGATGAATTGTTTGAATTCTAGGATTCTTTTAACCACGCTGTTCAAGAGGAATATTTTCTTGGAGCTTTCAGGAGTAGGAGGGGTTGTGTTACTGGCCATCATTGCATACACGAAGCAGGAGAAGACTGGTATAAAAGTCGTCCAAGACTTCAAAGGGGAAATTTCATTTTTAACCACCTTGAAACCCAATATTCATTGCCAACCACAAGACCCCCGGGTTGGTTATGAAAGCTCTCGATATCGATTGGTTGTCCTTAGTGAAAACAAATGTTTCAATTCATGCGTGGCCCCCTGGCTTTTGGGATATAAAGGATTTTTGGAAGGAAGTAATAATGGTTCAAAACACTATTCCTCATTGAATTACCTATTTTTATCTGATTCAATAACCAATATCGTATTAAATTGTCACAAGACTCCCCAAAGGACAAAGTAGACCTCATCATTGTTGAAATCCCAGGAAATTTGCTTATCCCACATGTGTTGGACCCTATTTCAAGTAGTCCCAAGTGGAATGCAAGAGTTGACAATTATATTGTTTCCATTTTCAAATTTGCAAACAAGTATCTCACAAGGGATGGATGCAACCTCTTTTTTTATAATGACAATTTAGAGAGACATCAAGTCCTACGTAAAGAACTATAACTTCAAAATTCATTCAAAGTTTGTTCTCGTTAATAATATGCACTTCATAAATCTTGAATTTCCTAATAAAAAGGTAAACGTTATTTGAAACTCCATCAAGGCTTCATGTGTCCATGTGAGCTCAATACTAACATATCATTTATACTATATATCACCAATTCTCATGAGTAGAACTCTTCTCCTTGTGCACGAGAATGGGAGTTTTGTTTTTTCAAGGGTTACACAACAAGGAGGCATTCAAGATGATGATGTGTTCTTTAATTGGACCATTCAAGATTTGATGATAATGTTGAGTAGTGGCTTTCCTTTTAGAGTTGGCCACAAGATCCACCTTGACACTTTCCAATTGCTTCTCCCTACCTTGTCATCTCCTAGGAGTCTAGTGGTGGACATCCATGCTTCCACAAGTTTCTTTCAATTCCCTTTACATTCAACTTTGTTCAATTTCATGTTTTTCTCTCCTCTTCTTCATCTCTTTCATTTTGTATTGCAAATTTCATTAAGAGGTTCTCCCTTAAACATGTAACTACTTGGGAGCATGTCAAAACCTTGGAAGACATGTTCTTGTGCTTGAGCTAGACCAAAAGTTTATTTTGAACTTTTACAGCTGCTGTTGGATGTTCTTGGGGAGCAAATTGATGCTGTGGAGGTAGAAAATAACAACTTAGATGCTCTTGTTCATAATAAATCCAAACTCGATCTTGATTGTGAATAAGTTTAACCTTCACAATTTCAAGTATTTGATGTGGTTATTGGTCAAGGCTTGGTAATTAACATTCCATTGCTTGTCGTAAAACAATATATTTTGTGTATTATTAATATTTCACACTTGAGAAAAAAATGGTCGCATATGATAAATTGACATTTAATATACATTTCTCATATAACTAATTTTTATTTGTCACATGTCTTCCTATATTAGAGATTTGTTGAAACACCATGGTTTTTTTTATACACTAGGATTTTTTTAAGATGTCTAAACCACCCATAAGAAAGTTGGGAAAATGTTCAAAATATAGTTATAAGAGGTTGCCACATTTCCAAGTTTACAGGTAAGAGAAAATATTTATATTACTTAAGGGAAGGGTCATTGCAAGCTAGGGTGGTTTGGTTTTAGCAAATACACCACTCCTTAAAAGTTCATACATTGGCATTAGTCTAATATGATATCATTTGTTAAATGGGAAATTACATGGTGGTTAATGAACTAAAAAATCCATATGAAGAAAGGACATTTTAAAGAAATTTTTAACATACATGATTTTTAAAAAAAAAATCTATCAAAAATTGACTATGGTACGAGCTGATGAAATATGGGCCCATTTCAAACTATTTGGCATATTGTTGATTTTGCATATCAATAGCATGTAAATGTATGATACTTTGCAAAAAATTGCATAGTGATGCAAAAAGTGAGGCACCTTGCTTTACAAAAATAAAACACACACACAACAATACATTATTGACATGTGGTGTGAAAAATAGATTGCACAATACATAAAGTGTGTTAAGAGTATTCCACACTTGAAAAATAAATGGTTGCATATGAAAATTGACACATTTTTGCCACACTTCAATTTTAACCAATTGATATTTGCATTTTTTAGTTTATTTTAAATATTTTGTTCAACTTCAACAAGGATTATGTTGCATATTAAGGTATGGGGTCACATTTTATAAGCTTTTGCAAATCAAGTTACACAAGCTTCCTTTTCACATGTTTTTTGTGTGTTATTCCAAGGTTTTTTTGGGGCATACATTTGTATACATATACAATCTTAGGAACCACCTAAGGGGGTGGACACTCTTGAAAATTACAATTCAATAATTTTTTTTCGTAAAGTCAATAAAACACACCACTAAAACCTTTAATTTGGTCCAAAACTAGGTGAGATTGAAAAAAAACTTGCAAAAAAGTACATTAGCTTTCAACATGGGGTGAAATTCATAAATGCACCGTTTTTTGTGCCAAACTAAATTTCATCCGATTTTGACCCCCTCATTCCTTTTTCTTGAATGCCTTCACTACTACTACATATATTTTCACTAATCTTACATGTACAACTACTAAAATTACCTCAAACCTTGTGCATTAAATGTTAAGTTTCAACATTTCATACCCAAATTTAATAAAACTTCCTTACTTTGGGGACCTCATTCAAATAAGGGATAGGGGGTGAAAAGAGGCCCAGAGATAGCGTGAAAACATGATGACTTTAAGAAAACTCTAATATTTTAAAAAAATCACAAAGTAATCAAAATAATTTAGGAAATATCAATTTCAAAAGAAAATAGGTTCCATTACTTGCAAAGTTTCAATGCCCAAAATTTGATGCAAATTGATGATCTTTCAAGAGTGATAAGACACTCAAAAGTTTTAAATGAATAGTTTTTTTAAAAATTTTTAAAACATCTTTTTCTTTAATAAATGTGCACCATTCCTTCTCAAAATTTAAGAGGATTGTGCTATTGATGGTTGAAAGATCAAAAGAAGTTAAAATTTGTAAATTCATTTTTACAACATATTATAACACCTTTGGTTCAAATGCACTTTGGCCTTAAAAATCATAAATTTTGAAAATGTTGTGTTTAACAAAAGTTATTCATTTTTATGTAATAGAGAGCATGGATTCATAATACACATGTTGTATGATCAATTTTTAGTCAAAAATAAATAAATAAAAATGATGATTTTAAACTAGGTATGAAAAATGCAAAGATTAGGTCAATAGACCAACACATGAATGCCACATATCACATGCAATCCTTAGAAAAGGATTTTTACCTTAGTGCCCCTAATTCCTAAGATTGTGAACATGCCTTTTTGATGTTGTTATAAAGTTCTCACATGTTGTTGTGATTTATTTTTGTTTAAGTGAAGCTTATATCTTTTTTTTAACATGTAGGATTAATTTTATGTTGATTATCATTGAAAATGTAAGATGCACAAAAATTAATATATTTATACATTGATTTTTGCAAGCATGGAGGGGGATTTTTTGCATTCATATGAACATAAACATCAAGTTGAACTCATTACATTGGAACATTTAATTCAAACCTCACAAATGGGCCCTTTGAGTATGAAAACCTCCTTTGGGAATTCATCCTTTGACGCACAAATATGCAACAAGGCCTTCACATTGTTGAAATTACATTCATCCTCACAACTCAAGTGCATGATGGATGATGTTGAATTCTTTGTAATCCCCTTTGACAATGAATTGCAACAACCATAGGAAGATAATGCTTTTAAGTTTACAAGGTACAAATTTTTACTTCCATTGACATTCCTAGACCAAGATTTCCAAGTGTATTATGCATGTATAGATGTGATGTTCAACATATTATGGACTAGTTCTATTATTATGTATAATGTAAACATGAAACATGTGGTTTGTTTTTGTTTTTGTAATGCAATTTATGCCCATAAGTTGTAACATGGTTGTCCATAGGCATTGATGTCAATATGGTCCCAACAATTTCACAAACGTTGTCAAGTATACTACACAAAATTATAATGTGCATCTAAAAAAATTGCATCAATGATAAAGTAGTCCCATCAAGGACTTGCCACAAAGGTATACAATTTTCTAGAAAAAATGAGGTGATTTTATGAAGAGTGGATACAAAGTTGAGTTTATCATTAAAACATTGTATTTGTTCAAACATGTATCAAAGTTGTGTTTCATCTAATAAAATAATGTCAATTAAAATGTTTTACATGTATTCATGGGGATTAAATATGGGCGATAGATTTTCATTTGTTACCCATTTATCACAAAAGATCAATAAATTTGTGATGGCACAATTAAATCTTGGACTTTTAGTATGTTAGATCATGACAAATCATAGGTGACATGTGAAGGACATCATATTAAGAACATGCCAGTTGAAAAAAAAAACTTGTTCATTGATCAAAATGTTAAGATGTTGTTTAGGAAATTAGTTCAAAAAACATATCAGCTACACAAGAATAGTGCGAAGAATGTGCATATGTGAGTCTAACAAAACATACTCAATGTCTTATTATCAAGAAATTTGGGTAGAAATGGATGGTGATCTCACTAGGCAAAACATGTCTTTCATTTTGCCCATATCCAAACACCATGGCTTCATTCATTGAACATGCATTCATTCATTATATCTCCTATCAATGTTCAATTACTATCATTTTCAATTGTTTTGCTCACACCATAATACATTAATACATTGATATGTTGTGAATTGTGACAATTCCTCTTTTATACCATGATGGTGTTTGATTAATAGCACAATGACATTCATGTAACATATTGCATCACATCACAATGTATGCAAGAGGACTTGACACTATGAAAGCCCTCACAAAACTCATTCACCATGGGATCCCAATGTATTCATAGTTGATTGTGCCCAAGGGGAAATCAATAGTATCAAGTAAAGTCCCCTTCCCCTAAACAACTAATTATTAGCTATTTATTATTCATTTCATTTGCCCTAATGGATCTGGCATGCATCAACATTTGTTAGATTTAAGTTCACCCACATCTCATGTTGCATTCATTTCCTTTCTGCTAGGACTATATGGCTAGACACTACCATTTTTTTGTGTTTGTGGCATATGAAAAGAACATGGCAAAAGCAAAGCATATATCAATATAAAGGACCATGCATTATGTAGTAATAGTGTATTGTAAGGACTAAGGAACATCATATATGATAGGGATGGTCCATTGAAAGTTAGTGTTGAAGTGTGGGTGATGAATAGGCTATTGTGTCTCATTAGCAAGTTTCTTACAACTAAGATCTTTTGGAAATACATGGAGAAAAATTTGTAGTATGAGACTCACATGTGAGTGGTTGGATTTCAAAATCTACTATATGTTGGGCAAAACATCAATGTTATAGTGAAAGATAGCATGGGATGATGAAAGCCCAATTAATATTAGGAAAGATGAGATTGATAAGTCGTCATGTGGATTGGCAAAGTCTTTGAATGGCTTTGAACTAAAATTTCTATTTTGGGAGAAAAGCTTCTTCACCACTTTTCTGACATCACAAAATTGAGGGAAAAAAACACATTGAAGTGACTAAACATGGTGTAACACAAAAGAGGAGCACAAGCAGAAATAAAATGTGAGTCACTTTAGAGCAATCCCTTCACATGGACTCAAGAAGGGGTTTTTTTCAATCTTGTGATGGTCACAATGGTGATCATCCATAAGAAGGATTAGCCAAATTTGGCTACAGGTCAGACAGGAAAGTAAAAAAAAAATGAAAAATTCTTCTATATTTTGTTGACCTGCTGAACCTATTGTCTACATATTGCAATTTCAGAAATTTGTTTCCTCCAAATCTGGCAACTTTGTTGCATGAGTTTTTCACAAAAATCCTTCCTGTGGACATTGGATCTTTTTTGGTTGCCAAGTGGCCAAAATTTGCCAAAAATTAAAAAACCCCTGGATGGATGCAGCCCTTTGTAGGTCCCACAAACTTTGATGTTCTGAACTACCCCAAAGAGTTTACAAAGAGTTTACACCATTTACATCTTGAGGTGAGTTGTTAGTGCTGAGGAAGCCCCTTCCAGGCTAAGTGTTCTTTCATCCTTTTGTTTGATTTGCTTCGTGCCCAATAGATAGATAGGTGAGGGACTTAAGACAAAGGTTGCTCTTTTGCTCCCTTTGACAAGTCCACCCATTGCTCTCTTTTATGGTCGCTACTTGTGCGCTTTTGGGTGCTCTCTTTTGTGGCCCCTATTTGTGCATTTGCCCTTTTGGGTGCTCTCTTTTGTGGCCACTATTTGTGCATTTGCCCTTTTGGGTACTCTCTTTTGTGGTCGCTACCTATGTGTGCATCTATGCTTTTGGGTGCTCTCTTTTATGGTCACTATTTGTGCATTTGCGCTTTTGTGTGCTCCATTTTGCGGCCACTATTTGTGCATTTGCCCTTTTGGGTGCTTTCTTTTGTGGACGCTACGTATGTGTGCATCTGCGCTTTTGGGTGCTCTCTTTGGATTGGTCCTCTCTTGTTATTCCTTCCCTTTTTCTCACTTCCATTCCATGTAGATTGCTTCTATAAAGTATTGTTAGGGTTTCACCAACTCCATAAATTTTTTCTTTCCTTTTCTCTTTTGTAAAACTTTTAAGCATATTTTCTTCTCATATGTGCAAACCCACAACCCTAAAATGATTTTGGCCTGCCAGGGGACCCAGTAGGTGTCACCCCCTCATTCTGGTGTCACAATGGTTAAGTGATTTGACTATAGAATGAGCTTGATTAAAAATGCAGCATTTTTCCTCAATACTGTATTGGTATGTAAAAATCGCATGTTCCAGTCAGTAAGAACCAAATTGGAATTGGGTCTAATTTTTAAAAGTAAAAATAAAAAAATATTTTTATTATACTTTATTTCGAAGAACTGCACCTGGAATTGGGTTCCTGGTTCTATTGAAACTGGAACTGAGATCATATATGTTTTTGAACAAAAGTGATTCCAACTGGGGATTGACCATTGATTAACCAAAAGTTAATCGATGATGGTTCCAGTTTAGATGAGGGAGAACCTGATCAGAACTGAGTCTGATTTTCTGAACTGAAATTGAAATTTCCTTCAAACACTCAAACTCAGAACCAGATTCACGATTCCAATTATGTGTGGAACTAGAACCTACACAAAGTTTGCATTTCTTATTCAAAACTGGTTCTTCATCAAAGTAAAGAACCACCCAACACTTGTTTTTTCCAATGTTGATCGCCATGTATATAGATAGGCCTGCACATGGTACATACTACTGTATGCTACTTGGGCCAGTTCAGCACCATTTATATTATTTTCAGAAACCTTGAAGTTTTCAGAAAATAATTTTTTCTGAAGGAAAATGAAAGAATCTGATGGAATACTTGGGGAATATATATCATTTGCTGAAATGGAATCCTCAAAATTAATTAATTATTCAACCAAGATGTGTTGAAATGGCCAAAGTACTAGGATACTCTGGTCCATGTACCAGTATCAAAAGATGTTACCAGGCTAGCTAGCATGTCTGGTAGCATTATTAGCCATGTGCAAGTATCAACCTGCGGAAACTGAGGTAATACCAACCCCGTACCAATTTCATACCAGTTTCAATCCCAAGTATCTGTACAGTACTTGCCTCATACCAACCAAAACTCAGTCCTGAACCCGATACCTATAAGAGACCAAGATTGTATGAAAGTTTTAAAAAAAGGACCCAATACCAAGAACAAACCGATATGAAGAAATAGAAAAGTATATAACACCAGGGCCAGGCTTATATGATTTTAAGAACTATATAAGTCTGTGAACTATTTGATGATCTCTCAACAATATGTTTAACAATATGTAGTATTCCTCCAACTGTTTTGAGAAGTAGAAAATATGAATAGTTGGAGCTGCAGTACTGGAGAGCTTGAAATTCTGGGCATGTTCAACTTAGCCTTGATTTGATCAATCAGCAATACATATATATAGATATATAGTTGGACTTTACTTTGTGAAAGAGATCAATATGTGAGTGCACCATCAATTTCTAGACGCTCATGTAAGTTCAATCCTCAAACTAGCTCATGATATTATTATACCTTTGACAAAATGTTATAGACTGAGAGTCGATTTAATTGTGGGAAGTTGATGATCTAGAAGTAAGTACCTGCAGAGATATATTTGTAATGTTGCTTCAAAAACCATTTTGAAAGATCTTGGAAACATTTAGCAAGAAATAATGGCAAACAGCCTCTGCTTGAGTGTGTCTTCAGGGGAAGTGATCAGCTAGTGCCGCACTTGCTCAAAATTAGGCAAGTTGGCATTTTCATTCTTTCAAAATGGCTAAAAAATATGTGTGTTTCTGATTTTCTAGTTGCCTTATTTCTAGAGGGGGTTTTTTTTTTTCCTTCTTCTTCGGGGTGGAATTATCGCCAGATTTCTCTATTGAGTTGTAGCATGTAGCCAGAAATGTGAAGGAATTTTCAACATTTTTATTTTCATATATCCTTTTTTATAGCCAGATTTGGCTAAACTGTATTATAGATGATTGTCAGTTCAGCTACATCACTTGCAGGGTTTTTTTAATCCTCAAATTCCTCAAGTAGTTACACTGGCAAGGATCCCCAAACAATTCCAAACAAATTTTCAACATTGTTTTACAAATGCATAAAATTAAAATTCAACATTGACTTCCGTAATTAGAGTTTTCCTTAAAGTCACCCTCCTGTCTCCACCCTGTCTTTGAGCCTCCTTTCACCCCCCTATCCCCTCTTTGAGTGAGGTCTGCCAAGTAAGGAATTTTATTAAATCTGGGTATGAAATGTTAAAACTCGAGAGTAATTGTAGTAGTTGTATAGGTCGGAGAAGTGAAAATACAAGACCTTATGTATTATTCCAATTGCCCTATGCTACTTACAAAATAGAGATGGTTTATTTTCACCCATGTTTATAATAAATTTGGTTTGTCAATTTGCCACAACTATACCCAAATATTATTTTAACAAATGTGTTGAAAATTGAACCAATAATTCTTATCACTCATTTGTTGTATTATTATCGTGGAATCTGAATAACATTCATTTTTCTCAATTATAAAAAGGAAACTTCATTTCAAATGAACTTCATGTTCAATAGATGCAAATCATCATCAACTTTGTCATTTCTAACTTTGTCAATTCTGACAAAAGCTTGCTCATTTTATGTAGTATTTCTGTTACATAGAATTGATGGAGTTCTTTTTATTAGGGACTTATAGAAAATAGGCTTAGCTTATTTGTAGATCAACATTGTGGCATTCATTTGATTCTTTAACACTATTTCCTCTCTCCTTAAGAGTTGATTATATCTTAGGAAGTTTGTGTTTGGAATGCTTCCAATAGTTGTTCAACTTGCAAATCATTTTCCCAAGCTAGTAATAAGACAGGTTCAAAATTCAAAGAATAGAAACACCTTTGAATTTTGTCAACACTTAAGGATTCGAGGACCCTTGAATGTTAGCTCTTGCAAGAACCAACAAACTTGGTAAATCCAAAGATTGCGAAATCCTTTTGCCCTAACATAAGTTTTGCATAAGAATCTTTTTTTTCAAAGTGAAATGTTTTGTAACATGTGATTAAATTTGTTGAGCATTGGCCCATTTGTCTTCCTTCTAGTTCCTTTTTCCACATGTCTTCAAGACAAGAATCATTGTCCACCCATTGGCTTTAGCACTACAAAATAGAAACTGGACCTTATTGACTTGTCTTCTTCAACTATCAAAATTCTGAAAAACTCAAATTGGGATTGAATGACACCATTTTTTCAAAATAATAGAATATTTCAGCAAAATTTGTTGAAAAACTCAAATTGGGATTGCTTGCAGGACCCATTTTTCAAAAATAATAGAATACTTCAGCAAAATTTGTTGAAAAAATCAAATTGGGATTGCTTGCAGCACTCTTCTTCTTTTTTTTTCAAAATAATAGAATATTTCAGCAAAAACTTGTTTGATTATCAGTGACAGAATCTACAATAAAAATCTCAACCCATATGTTGGGTTTGATTTGTTTCTTCTTTTCTTACCTATTAAACTGACATAGGAAAAATTTTATTCATAAAATTATGCTTAACTCATCCCAAAGGAAAAATGTTGACACTAGAAACTCCTTAAAAAAATCTCAACCCAAATGTTGGGTTTGATTTGTTTCTTCTTTTCTTAGCTATTAAACTGACACAGGAATATTTTTATTCATAAAATTATGCTTAACTCATCCCAAAGGAATAGTTGTTGACTCTAGAAACTCCTTAAAAATCTCAACCCAAATGTTGGGTTTGATTTGTTTCTTCTTTTCTTAGCTATTAAACTGACATAGGAATATTTTTATTCATAAAATTATGCTTAACTCATCCCAAAGGAAAAATTGTTGACTCTAGAAACTCCTTCTCCATCAACTCGCCAAGAGAAATGCTGACAGGTGGTGTGTTAGAAAAAGGAGAAAAAACTCATTCCCAAGAAGCTTTTTTTTTAAGTGGTCCCTGGAAGAGCTCAAGTTACAGACCAGATGCTGCACAACTAAAGTACTTAAAAAGTTGCAAGGTACTTGTGCAAGTGGTGTCAACATGGAAACTCTCCCAGAACAAGTGACTGTGCAAGGTTTGAAATCCCGTGACTGGACGAAGCACCCATCTACAGAAAAGCACATGACGCTGCACACCACCACTAAGATACTAAACTTACAAGATACTTATATGCAGCAAGTGGTGTCGACATGGAAACTCTTCCAGAACAAGCCGACTGTGGAAGGTTTGAAGTCCTGTGATTGGAAGTTGCAGCCATCTACATAAAAAACACAAACATCATCACGCTGCACACATCTACTACATAAAAACACAACTTACAAGATACTTATATGCAGCAAGTGGTGTCAACATGGAAACTCTGGGGGAACAAGTGACTGTTGAAGGTTTGAAGTCCTGTGATTGGAAGTTGCATCCATCTTACATAAAACAATAGAGTTTTCCATAAAGTCAGGACAAGACGACAACATGGCATCGGTACCTTGAGTTTGGTCCAAAACCGGGTGAGATTCAACAACAAAAAAAAACACCTGCACAAAAGTACATTAGCCTTCTTCAACAACGGGCTGGGGGGGTCAAACTCAGAAAGGCACCACTTTGCTCCTACATGTACAACTACTATAATTACCTCCAACCTTGTGCACTAAATGCTGAGTTTCAGAATTTCATACCCAGATTTAATAAAACATCCTTACTTTGGGGACCACACTCAAAGTGAGTGGAAACGAGGCCCAAAGAGAGGGTGATGAGAGGATTACTTTAAAGGAAAACTCTATCCATGGACCCTAAAATTTTACCCATATTGATGGTTTAGAAAAAAAATAATGTATAACCTTGAAAAGTGCCATTTACAAGACCATATAATGTTGCAAAATTTCCAACCTATATTTCTACTAACATATTTTTTAAAAGTAATAATCCATGATGGAAACCACATGTGTGAGAAATGGCAATGTTAATATCAATTTGAAATGAAAGGGACGTGTTTTAGAATGAACATCTTGTGTGACAAATTTGAATGTTTGACATGGAATTTTTCATATATAATTTTTATTATGGGTAGTGGTTTTAAGGTTTATATAGAATGTGGTAGTGTGTTGTCTATTGGTGGCAACTTTAAACAAATATTATTGATGAAATTTATGTTCTCATTTTTTCTGTGAAGTAGTTTGAAACCTATTCAAAATGTTAATGAAATTAAAATATTTTTTTCTCATCATTTTTTGTAATTCATAACATTTTCATGCCAAAATTTTGTTCCAAAATATTGAATTTGTTATTTTTAAAATTAAAAATCCATGAACCACAAATTGGAGGAAGTTAGAAAAAAATCACATGTCATTATAAAATCAAGACCGCCAATAAATTGATTGAATTTGTTTTATTACATGTAATCTATGATCAATAAATGTTAAAATTTTGTTGTGCACCAATGATATTTCATCTATTACTAACAATCATAGTTGATTGTAAGTTTTTATTAAATTATCATTTTTTCATCACTCAATGCTTTGAATTCATCAAGATTTTTGTTTAAAGGAATGGCAAGTGCAAAATCCATGGTTGTATCATTGCTTTTCTTGTGTATGTTAATGCGTGACTTTTGGTTTTATAAGGTCAACATTTCGAATATATTTTTATGGAATATTTTAACATGCTTTGTATGGTATTACATTAATGTGAAAAAAATTCATGTGCATTCACCTCTTGTTAGAAAAATGTGTAAAGGTTTTAAAGGATATTTAGTTTATATATATATAGTAAATATTTGTTCATCATTAAGTTTTCTCATGTTTGACGTAAATTTTTTTCAACATATGGTATGCATTCATCTATTTGTTGATTGGAAAGATTATGAATTGATGTTTTATTTTTCTGAATTTTTTGAATTAAAAAAATGTTCATATGCTAAATCATATAATTCAACTTCTTTGGTATTTGTAAACATATTGTTGTTTTGTGGATTATTTGCATTAAAAAAGATTTCATCTAAAATATTTCCTTCAAAAATCATTTCATGTATTTTGGTGTACTCCGCAAAATCGTAAGGGCTGACACCTACCCAGTGCCCCAAATATTCATAAATAAATGATGGAGCCACTCTTGTTCTTGTGATTGATTGTAAATTATTGCATTCATCACCATATTGATTTGAAATGTGAAAATTATATAAAAAAATTCTTTAGATTTTTCAATATCATCTTTTGCATTCACATAGACATTTTTCCATCAAAAGATGTTGACCTTTTAACTCAATTTTTAGTATATTGAAAGGTTTAAATAAGAGCAATATTTTTTTATAATGGTTTCTGGATCTTTATGAAAATTAAATGAGACCCAACAAGTAATCTTACTATGTTTACATTTTTTAGATGTTTTCATATCACAATTTGTAACAAATTTTGCTAAAAAAGGTGATTTATTGTTTGTTTTTGTGCTTTGTATTTATCAATTAATGATTTAAAGTGAAAATTTGTTGAAATTATAGATAAATAATCTATTTTTTGTAATAATAATATAAAAGTTCTATCATGTTTTGCACATATGTTTACAAATTGAAATGATCTTGTGCAATGATATAATGGAATTGACACAATATTGTATTATTTGTTATATTGACATTTGGTGTGCATTTAAAAATGCATTTTCCGAAAAAAATTTAATTCGCTCAAATGCTTTAATGTCATCACATTTACATTTGTCAAATATGGATTTCATTTTTTGTGTCACAAATTTATTAAATTTATTAAATAAAAAAATAAGATGAAAAAACATATGGATATAAAATAAATTGTGCATCTATATTTGCTTTCCATAAAAGTTTTACATGTATGCTAAATACATTTATTTATATATAATCTGGTTTATGTTTTAAATAGAATTTTGGTTTTTGTAATGTGCATTGTAAAGCAAATAAGTAAATATCTTTATTTATTTATAAATAATTTGAAAGAAAGTCATCAAATGGAATTTCTACACCTTATCCCATGTCCACAAGTTTCTAAAAAATTCAAGTTGTTGTTTCACAAAGATTGGAATCACAAAACATTTAATTTCTTTGTTTGTAAAAATTCCAAAAATAGGAGCATATATAAACAATATCAATCCATGGTCATGAACCAAACTTGTTGATTGATTATATATATATATATATTTCATTGATTAAAAATAAGTGTTATTATTATTTTTTGAAAACCATTAATTTTTATGTTCATAATAATATACACAAAATATAAAAATTAACCAATCATTTACACTTGTGATAAATGTTACAAAAAAAATTACAAGCCAAGTTGTCTAATCATTGCAAAAAATAATAATTTGAAGACAATTTAAATAGTATAGGGATGCTTTTATACAAACTAGTTTTCTATAACCTAAATTCGATTTCAATTTTTTGTCTAAGTTTACATTATTTGACACATTGTTACTTATGTGAATTTGATATGATAAATTTTATTTTTGGATATGGATCCCTATAGAAAACAATATAAAGTGTATTAAGATTTCAATTGTTTGAAAATATATATTTATTACATGATATGAAATTTTTCTATTAACACTTGTGATTTCAACTTCTGTTTTTTTGGTATGAACATGCAAAAGATGGTCTTGTATGGCCAAAAAACAACATAGAAAAATTATATTCTTCAAAATGTGCACGATGGAATAATCCAAGTGGTTGAAAACCTTCTCTTGGAATAATTGTCAATGATCGTGAATCGTCATCAATAATCTATTTAGGATTCAATATGTTTTTCATTTATGTGTTGAACGTATTCCAATTTTTTTAAGAAAAAAATTAAAAAATATATATTTTTATGGCATCAAAAGTAATACATTTTCAAATTTGTTGGAACATTCACAATGCTTCCATGCATTTTGTATTGTCCATGTCCTTGTAATTGGAGCATTGAACAAATGCAAGATTGTGGTACAATTAAAAAATATATTTTATTTTATTTAACATTTTAAAATAATCGTATTTGGTTTGTTATTAATGATGTGATTTTGTAAAACTAAGTCTAAAGGTTTGCCAACATCCAATTTGTTTTGATAATATTTACACATTAATATGTGGTTTATAGATTTTTCATTTTTGAAATATAGCTCTACAAAACAACACACAAAAATCAAATTGAACCTAGAGCATGAGGTCTTTGCAATCTAAGATTAAATGCCATTAGAACACCAAGAAGATAAATGTTGTAATGCAATGTTGAACTCCATTATATTATAATTAATTGCCTTTTAGTATAATAACTTTGACATAATATCTTGCCAACACCAAACAACCTACAACAAAGAAAATAATAGAAGATCTCTTGAAAGGAACATTATTTAGATCAAAATTTTAACACTTTGGAAGAATGTGAAACAAATATATTACCATAAATGACCAAAAAAAAACTTAAACACCTTAAAAAACTATAAAACCAAGAATGTAGCAATGCTCATCTTGACCAAACCTGTTTCAAAATCCAACGATTAATAATGCAAAAAAAAAGAAAACAAAAAGAAATCAAAACTCAAAACTATGGTCGAAGTTAGCAAGCTCAAGCTCTTGATTTGAACGCAATATGCATGTGTATGGCAAGGTTCAAGTAGAAACACAAATGAGCTATGTTGATCAACACATATATTCAAACACAAATTACACACCTAACATTTGAAAAAACTAACCTATTATAGTTGTTGCTTTGATGATATCTTTAGCAAAACTTTAAGTTTTGTTGTAGCAATCAAAACCTATCAAATGAAATTTACATTTTTCAATTAGTGTTTAACTCTAAGCTCAATCATGTTGAAATGTTCAAAATATTGTATAGTTACATAATGAAACTAAACAAACATCTTCAAGTCTTGCTTTTATTTGGACTAATTTTTTGCTACCAAAATCAAGAAAAGGGAAACCTTTTGTAGATTTCAAATCTTCCACCACTTCACCAAATTGAAAGAAAATGATACACTTGAAAAAATAGAAGCAAAATTGAAAAGCAATTGACCAACTACAATAGTCACAAGCTTGTTCACATGGATAAAATGTGACATTTACAATCACAAGACAAGTCCATGCATATACAACCACATAATAAGGATATAAAAGTTTCAGATTTTCCACTAGGGTGGTTGCAAAATACAACAATTCAATTATGATAGATAAATAGTCCATTAAGAAATTCATTCATCAATGTTAAAATGATAGTATATATATGATACCATTGCTTAAGTGGGGGACTACAAAATGGTTAATGAACTAACAAAGATTATATGAATAAAAAAAGTCCAATTAGATAAATTTTTAACATCCGTTTCAAGAGCAAAAAATATTGAAATCCATAAAAAATGAGAATATTTGAAAATAAGGTTCATTTTAGGACATTTAAAAGTCCTTAACTTTTTATGGGGTTAATGTTTTTCTAACAAAACTTTTACATCTATGTTCCTTTTGCTTTAATATATCATATTTTGAGACCCTATAAAATATCCCAAACACAATCCATTAAAAGAAATTATTTATATAAAATCACAAATAAAAAATTAGTTGATATTTTTGAAATTCAAAAGTTCATTACTCTATATGTGGTATATATATGGTGCAATTTTTTATTAAAAAAAATTCTTATTAAAATTAAAATTTTGACTCTAATGAAAAATTTGGCATAGTGATGGTTGTATGACATGTCAATGCATAACACTTTACAAAAAATTGCAATGTGATGCGAAAAATGGTCCACCTTATTTTGCAACCCAATATTTCAACAAGTAGAAAAAAAAGTTTACACTTGAAAAAAGAGAAGCAAAATGTAAATTGCAAGGCCACGATGTGACACACCCCTTGTTTAATAGGGTAAGTTTATCACAAAGCAAATTATTGTTGCACACAACACTATTGCAAACAATCTTTTAGTGCAAAAGAGTGCTATAGAAAATGTTTTTCTACATGTGTATACATGGTCAAAATTTCGAGCAAAATCTTTTCACCTAGTAGAGGATTAAACCAAATTCTCACAACAAAATTGTAAAGAATCCCAAACGGGACACTATTTCTTGAAGAAAGATCTTTCATTGCTACGACAAGAGAAATGATGGTGACTCTATTAGCTTTACCTTGTTTTGAATGGGAGAATTGCTTGTTGTTGGCACCATTGTTTCCCACTAAGAAAAACAATGTGATGGGAATTTAGGTCAAACATGAACAACAATACTAACATATGGAGAAGCCACACCACCACCACCCACATGCTTATTATTATTACCACGATGACCACTCTTGCAGCTTTACAAACCCCCCAACTTTGCAAACCTTAACTCACATTGATAAACCACACAAAAATCTCGAAACCACCAAACAAACCCAAAACATAAACAATAACATCTCATTTGTGAAGACCACCAAAATCCATTGCCACTATCCAATTGACTAACTAAAATCCTAACCCTAATTAAAACAACCACAAACCGGAACACTTCTTCACCTAAGAGTTAAAACACCATGGAGGGGGTTTTAACTCCATTTTTGTTTACATGGAAGGTGTTGCCTATATTGTATTACCGGTGTTTTCTTTTCATAAAGAAATTTTCATCACTTGGCAATAGAAAAGACTCCAGTGCAACTGTGCAACTCATATAAAGGATTTTAATTTGATTTTTAAATGCCAAAATTGCCTTTGAAGAGGGTCTCTTTTATGAAATCGCCATATTTAGGCAATAGGTCCTGCGGGTCACCAATATATAGCAGCAATGACTTATAAGTTATCCGAAGTGTTAGGCGATTAGGGGGCGAGAACGGCCAGTTTCGGCATAATAGGGCATCAAATGCTTAACTGGGAACGAAATTTTACGAAAACGGAATAACTAACTGGGCTATTTCCATCAATTTTAGTAGTAAAACTCAGTTTCATCCCCAATTTCCTTTTTCCTGAGTGCCCTCCACTGGCTGCTACATATATTTTCACTGCTCCTCCTACATGTACCAACTACTATAATTAGTCTCGAACCTTGTGCATTCAATGCTGAGTTTCACAGGAATCTTCTTGTCAGAGGATCAGAACTTGCTTCATCACTAGGGGCCCCTTCGTTTCATTGGTGTGCCAGACTTTTAAGTGACAGTGTCTACTCATTTAATCCCAGCTCCAAAAAACACTTTGATCAGCTTTGCAAAGCCTTTTGAACTAGCAAGCAGCCTAATTGACCTGCAACCTTTCCTTCCTTTCAAGAGAGAAAAGGGAAGAACAACCCAAAAACAAACAAACAAACAAACAAACCAAAACTGAAGGGAATGGATGACCCCAATGGGCCAGAGCCAACCCACCAGCACCCATCAGGACACCATCCATTGGATGTCAGTTAGGTCTCAGTGATGGATGAACCTCAACTGAGTTAATATCTGGTTTCACCTTGGTAACCCATTTTGTAAGAAGTAGGTCCTATGTGTATATATATATATAGGTAAAGAGGTAGGAAAATAGGTGACTAGTAAATAAGTAGATGGAATATACAAAGGTAAAGGCTATTTTATTTTTTACTACCTACCTACGGAGTCCTGACAACCTGCAAGTTAGTTGTTAATACGTAGGTAATAAAAAGGCAATTGCACGAATCACCATGGTTAGCTATGGAACTGGGACCCAACTATTTCTTGACCACTTACCATCCATCCTTCACGGTGCACTTGACCCTGGTGGGTGCTGGTTCACTTTTGCCGTATCTACCTACCTACCTACCTACCTACCTAATAGGTACCCACCAAATGATTTATTTACCTACACAGGAACCACTTATAATATCCCATGTACTTAAAATGCATTCCCTACTTAGGCCCCCCTTTACACTATGGGGAGGGATCATGACTATGGCAATGTTGAGAACCCTCTCTTTACACTAACTTAGGGTTTTCTTCATCAATTTCCTCTTCCTCCATTTTCTTCATTTAAAAAGTAGGATCACCATGGATTTTAGAAGAGTCAAAAATAAAAATAAAATTTTTAATAATTTTCTTTTTTTATCAAACGGGACTTTTGGGCCCATGGTCTAATGAACTTCCGCCCACCTTCAAAAAACAATATTGAAATTATTGAGAAAAAAGTCACGACAAAATGTTTGAATATCAATCATGACTTTTTGAGCTCATGGTCTAACAAATGTCCAACCCACCTCTAAAAAAAAAAGTTGAAAAAAAAACCTAAGTGTGGACCATCAAAATATGACCAATAATGATTTTTTTGAGCTTATGGTATAAAAGACTTGTTGCTAAAAGTGCACATGGCAAGGTGGGCCTAACAAAACAAATTTGTTAGACCATGAAATATTATCCATAATGCATTTAATGTTAATTTTTCATCCATTTAACATTTCCCTAGCCCCTTGGTCCTTTCAACCTTGTGTAAAGTGAACGTGAACCCTAAAATGGCTTTTCCTCAAATCATAGATTTTTATTTATTTTGATGGTCATGGGCTTTTTGGGCTCTAGTGTAAAAGGGGTTTTACTTCACTCATTTAAGAAGTTACCTAGGTAGTGTGAAGTTGTTCAAGTAGGAAGGTTTACAAGATAGTTTTCCAATGTGTAAGCTTTGTAAGTTGATGATTCATTCGCATGAATTGAAGCAAAACAAGTTTTCAATACATGGTGGATTGATTAGTGGGTGTTGTAGGTTGGGATCTAAACTAGGGTTTCAATCAAGTGACCCAACCTAAGAGCTAAAGTTCCTCTCTTGAACCACAAACTCATTATAGAGTCCAAGGATTTGAGAATGTTTGCTAATGTGACATACTTTAATTGAATAGGTCAACTATAGCTCAAAGCATTGCTTGTTCTCATCAACCTAAACCCTAAACCCTACAAGGAAACACGGGTCCAATTCATTCAAAAATTCACTCATTTTCTAATGAATTCCGAAATTTTTTCACTACAATGAATTTGCAATTGAGAATTTAAACAAGAAGGGAACAATAGGGTTAACTAGGACAAGTGCTATTGACCAAGTGAGATACACGGTTGGTTGGACATAGTTCACATGTCAATTTACATTAAAAATTTCATTTATTAACAATATCTGAAAAATTATTTTTTTCATAATATGTTAGTCACATTTTTCTGAATTCAGAAATCCAAATTTAGAATTTGAGAAATGTTATAAAATTGATTTTCGTTTCAATTTATAAAAAAATTAGTTATAATATTTCAAAGTAAATTGATATTGAAATTTTTTCAAAACTTATGCATAAATATGTTTTTTGAAAAATCAAACCTAGAATTAGATTTTTAATGATTCCATTTATGTGTGGAACCAAAACAATTTTAATTTATGTTTTAGTATGAAAATCAAATGTTCTTCATAAAAATTTTAAAAATTGCCCAACACTAACTCAAACCTTAATAACTCGATTGTTGATCATTCACACCTAAAATATGTAGTCAATTAATTTTTTCTTTCAATGTCTAGAGATATAATTTTCATCCCACTCTTAAATAGTAGGCGTAAAATCTCTTCTCTTTTCTAAGAGAAATATTCATGAAATGTGGGGTTTAGGATGAGGGGGGTAGTAGAGCTTGGGTCCCCCAATCTTGGGGTATTTCTCCCACCCATGGCCTTCATTCACCCTACATCTTATTAATTTATTCCCATTGCCCCACTTTGGAATGTTCTTTTTAAATAAATAAATAAATAAATAAGTGTTCTTTTTGCTTAAATAAATAAATAAATGTTTCTTATTGCTTTTTGAAAGTGGGCAGAAGGAGCACATTGTCAGTGAAAAATTCATGAGGCTTGAACCAACATGAATACCAAAGGGCAGCAACAAATTCTTCATGTAGGCTAGGTTAAACCCTAAACCCTAAACCCAATTTTGTCAGCTCCATAAAATGCCATTGCTAAGGGCTTTGAGAATTCTTTATTCATTGGCACCCATGTTGACAATTTTTTTCACAATTTTTTTTCTTTTGCCAAAAAATAAAGAAAAATTGCACTAATTTATATGATAAATAAATGTAAAATTATCTATATTGACATTCACATGGTTTTAAATGGATTTACACAGTTCTATAGAATGTACACATCCAAAGTTAGGCATTTACATTAGTACGCTTACACAAATATGGATGAGAATTTACACTTACATGGAGTGTAAATAAATTTCAAATTTTCATTTTACACTTACAAGGAGGGAATGTTTTAAAAAATCTACACACCCAACAAACAAATAATTTTTATTCAAAATATTAAATAATTTTTATAAATTAAATTATAAAAAAAACCCCCTCTCCCATAACTCCCATTACTGGAGATCAGTGTTTTCTCTACTAACTTGATGGAAATTTTTCCAATAGCCTTGTTTGTGAAAGTTTTTGATAAAACTTCTTAGTGAAAAAACATGTTTTTTTTTTTTCCCCCAAGTATGCAATATATATTTTCTCAGCATAAATGTGCCACTTTCATAAAAAAAATTTAAAAAGAATTTTTTTGAAAAAAGAGAAGAAAAAGCACTATTATAATAGATAGATAAACCTTAAATGCATAACAATTATTTAGGGTTCTATTTATAATAATAGAAAACACAATCTTAAAGTTCAAAAAACATGACCCTATCCAAAGCTTTTAATAGCATGAAAAATAGATGCAACTCACAAAGCACATTACTAAAACATGACTGGACGAATGGATGGATGGATGGATGATGGGACAGATGGATGAAATGATGCTTCACGTCACGACATCCTTTATTATATGTAATTTGCATTGATGGTGTCGACACAAGAATGAAACAAATGTCCCCACAAAGAAAAATTTAAAAATGGTGCCTAAAATTAGAGACCTAGAAGGAACAAAACAAAAAAGACTAAATTAAAGTAATGCCCATTGGGTAGGAGTGAATTCAACCAAATGAGGTGTATGATGTGTGTCCTAAATTTGGAGCTTGGGGGGGGACTCGACAAATTATAACAATTTAAAAAACCCTAAACCCTAAAACTCAACCCTAGTTTGTTTGTTTTGTTTTGTTTGTTTGTTTTCAACGGTTGCGGGAATTCCCAAAATAAAAAGGCCTAAACTGATGTCATTCGAGTGATGTCAAGACCAACATCACCCAAAGTTCATGTCTTAAGCTTTTGCCGTCACAAGATGCAAATAGATAAGGGCACGGTATATGGACCCCTGACTCGTGGTTAAATTAAAAATCAAAGAACCGGGTTTGACCCTTTAACCACAATTCTCTAAATAAATAAATAAATAATTAATTAATTAATTAATTAAATTTTTTAAAAAACTGGTAGAAGAGTGTGTACCCTGAAATTACAATTCTTTTCCAATTTTCTGCATATGATTTATGGATTTTTTGAACCTTTTTCTTAAAGCCTGGAAGCTCATGTTGAAGTAACCAACCAAAGCTTGAACCTGGGTTGCCAAACTCAATGCTCATTTGGGCCGAAGGACTCAAAAGAGCTTTTGAAGTAACCGACAAAACCTTGAACATGGTTGCCAAACTCAATGCTCATTTGGGCCAAGAACTCAAAGACCTTTTGATGTAATGCACCAAAGATTTATTAGAATTTTTTTTTTAATATCCTAACTCGTTTGAACACTAGGTAGAAACATTGTGATTTTTTATTTTAAAAAATTGGGTAATTTTTTTGAAAAAAAAGGAATATATATAACATAAATATATACTAGAAAAATCGCCAAACCTTCATCGGGTATCAACCTAGGTATACACACATATAACCAACATGTGTGAAATTAAAAACTTGCCCCAACATGATACCCACCTTTTTACAATTTTCATAAATATGTATTTGTATTTGATATCACTTCAATTCTAAGGACTTAGAAAACATTTGGGAAAATTAATTGGGAAGAATAAGTGTGAGAAGATTTAAACACGACTTAAACCTTAATCGTAAACATTAATTATTTAAACCCCAATTCCTACAAGATGTAAATAAGCTCAAACAAGGGGCCTTGCAATTTACCTTCCAAGCGAATCATAATGTTGGGAAAATTAATAAAATCAAGAATAATAATACAATCAATCTTTTACAACTATGTGACAACTATTAAAAAAAAAAAAAAGGTAATTAAACTCTTCATCAAATTTCTATGGAAAAATAAAATAAAAATGAGAAAGGAATTTTTTTTTAAATAAAAATAAAAAATGGAATAGAACTAAAGAGCCCTAGAAGAGCCACATCCCCTCTTTAAATTCTCAATATCCATCCCCATCTTCCCATGAAAATAATTGGACCTCTAACCCCTCCTTCCAAATTTGCCCTTATTTTAACTCTTACTTAAAATGATAGCTAGTTAATTAACTAACTCAAAACTCGTTGATGACACTTTCTTCATAAATGGCGATAATAATAAATAAACTTATTAACTAACTCAAAACTTGTTGACGACACTTCCTTCGTAAATGGCAATAATAAATAAACTTATTACCGATGATTTTAGAAGTTAGCATTCTACCTTACTAGCTAAAATAACCACTAACTAAACTAAAAATTAACCTCCCTAAACACAAGATATGACAACAACTCAAGTGTTGGGAATCTATCGCAAAATGGTTCTTCTATGTTGGGTGTTTAATTTTTATTATGGCAAGATGAAAAGTTTGTATGGGATTACTATATGATTCTTTGAGAGTTTGCTTAATGTCTTTGAGGGTCAATTTGTGTTTGTGTCTTTGAAGCTATGTATTTTGAAGGTGAAGGTGTGTGTGTATGTGTGTTTATTTGTGTCATTGAGAGTCCGTCTATGTATTTGTTTGTGTCTTTAAGGGTTTGGGAATTAGGGTTAGTGTGTTTATTTGTCATTGAGAGTCCATCTATCTATTTGTTTGTGTCTTTAAGGGTTTGGGAATTAGGGTTAGTGTGTTTATTTGTGTCATTGAGAGTCCATCTATGTATTTGTTTGTGTCTTTAAGGGTTTGGGAATTAGGGTTAGTGTGTTTATTTGTGTCATTGAGAGTCCATCTATCTATTTGTTTGTGTCTTTTAAGGGTTTGGGGAATTAGTGTTTGTGGGATTCGTGGTGTTTGTGTCTTTGAGGGTCTCGGGGGTTGAAGCTTAGTCACTATTGAAACGATTAAGGGTCTATCACATTAGGATTCCCATGAGGATTATCTCTTTTAATTAGGTTTAAAAGTTTAGGGGGGCAAAAAAAAGGTTTAGAAGTTTAGGGGGGAAAAAAAAAAAACCCCCTTAATTATAATAATAATTAATAATTATAAAATAATAATAATCAAGAATATTATTTTTTGGGTTAAAGCTTCGAGAATGTACATATATATGTGCCTTCAAATGTATTTATTCAACCCCTAGCCTTCGCCTCATATTCACCCCTCCTATAAACCGAGACCTGAACCCATTCTTTAAAAAATAAATCTTAAACCCCAAACCCGACTATTATTCCCCAAAAAAAATTCAGATAACCAACGCCCCGAGAGACGTGTACATTCATGGGGATGGAAAACACACTACCTCACTTCCTCATAGTCCCATAATTTGACCCAAAATAATGCCACTCGTAACAAAACATGTGGCAAATTGTGGACAGCAGGATAGGGGATTTGGGTAGATAGGGTTTTTAGGGAGAGGGTCCCAGAGTTGTAAGACCCTCAAACTAAGAAGCCAAGCAAAGAGTGGGGATGGATGACGGACGGATTCAGGGGAAGCCTCATTTCTCATCCCGACGTCCTTTACAACATATAATATGATGATGTCTTTTACTAAAGTGTAGTTGTAATTTTGTAATATGTAACGTCAAATACACACACACCTGTGCATTAGGCACGGGTTCAAACTAGTATATTATAAGCAAGCAAACAACATAGTAGGATTTAGAAGCCCACCTAAGTTTTAGGGTTTAGGGTTTAGGGATGATGGGAAAAGGTTGGGTATCGTAAGTTGGACACTTTGTTTTATCCTTTTCCAAAGGCTATTTGACACTTTGTTGTTCCACACACTACACCACACTCAGTAGTTGTTCCAATTATCGTGACTAGTGAAGTGCATCTCAATGCCCAAATATCAAGTTGGGCAAGTGGGGCATTGAGAGAGAGAGAGAGAAAATCGAATAAGGGATGTCATGAGGTCACCTATGTGGGTATCAAGTGAAAATTAGGGTTTTTTTTTCCCCCCCTATTCCAATAGCAATTTTAATCACAACAAGTGTGATGGAGAGAGAGAATAAAAGCCCAAGTACCCATTGAGATACTCAGCAAAAATAAAAACCACCCAAATGAATGAAAGGAGAAAAAAAAGAAAAGAGAAGATGAAAGCACTCTCTCTCTCATAGCCTTAGTTAATTAATTACCCGTAGTCAAGAGCCTTTGGGTGAACCGGCGGCACCCATGTTGGTACCATGGTAAAAA
>Ga0116229_10002017_pt1 | contig 32496 bp, 28 predicted proteins | sample S1TSphgellanicum_3_FD_87313 | JGI IMG/M metagenome (GOLD analysis project Ga0116229, IMG submission 87313) | Host-associated microbial communities from peat moss isolated from Minnesota, USA - S1T2_Fc - Sphagnum magellanicum MG | ecosystem: Host-associated > Plants > Peat moss > Unclassified...
AATTTTGTAACCTTATTTGCGTTTAAGTTTTAACATGTAAGAAGAAATTGATAGTTGTGTTGTGATATCACATTTTAACACGACAATCAATTGTAGAACTTGACATACCTTGTGTTTGCAAAATTTGAAATAGAAGGTACTTTATATTGGATTGGTCATCACAATTTCATATTTATGTTAGGCCCATGATTAATAAAGGGTCACATATTTTCTCTTTGCAGGTTATGAATTAAGGGGTACAATAATCTTGGATTGATAACACGATTTTATATATGTGTGAGAATTGCTCGTGGTTTCTTTTATCTTCACAAAGAATTGCAACCATGCATTATACATCAAGACATTAAAGCATCCAATATTTTTCTTGATAAAAAATTTAATATAACAATTGCAGACTTCAGGTTGGCATGATTATTTTTTAATGATCAAAGTCATTTATTCACACAACAAAAAATTCCTGTGCATTTTACGACAACGGGAGGAAGAAGGTAGCAGGCCTGGAAGGAGGGCCGTGCGAAAGGAAACTTCAGCCGCTGGTTCTATTCCATCGCTAGAAACGACTGTTCTTTTTCAAAATTTTCAACTTATTCCTTTTTGCAACAAGCGACTTTCTTCGCATGGTGGCTCTGACCATTACAAATAGGAAAATACCAAATAATCCATGAAGTTCTAGAATATGAACTCATAACCCATTGTAGGGAGGATCTCCATAACATGGCAGCACGCCAATTGACAAGAACTCCCCTGTTATATTGCATATTTTTCTGCCGAACAAAGTTTTGGCACCTCCCTAAGACCTTTTCGGACATTCCTGGTCACTGGTTGGCTGAACCTCATAACTCACACTCTTCTATTTCCCACTGTAAGTACAATTCATTATTTCTGGTAACCTGCATGCTCCTACCGTTCAACTAGTCCATAAACCAAGAGCAATGAGAATTTTGACACTCTTATTGATGATCAGGTGACAAGTTATAAGCCATATACGCTTTGACCCTAGTTTCATTGACCTTATAGATAGCACAAGATAGCAGCAACATGGGATCTCATTGGCACAATGCTTTTGTAACCATTTGCTTCTTGGATGTAAGTGTCATAATCACTCTCTTCATGGATGATGAAAAGAGGGAATCTCAATTCTCATTAGAGTTGGCTCAAGACTGCCGGTCCATAGTTCGTTCAAACGCTTCGTGAAGAGTCTTGAAAATGCAGGCCAAAATGAGCTTGGCATCATTACACAGTCTCTCCCTGATAGGCAGGCCAACAAAGTTGGTTGACTCTATATCATATAACTTAGAGCTTCTCCTGTGGTGCTCGGTATGGGATCCTGCACACTAAATTTGGATGAAGAAAATCCATCATATGCTGATTTGGCTTAGGAAAATGGTTTTGGCTCAGCATAATTGCGCAGGTTGCCATAGCTGGTAAATTGTGCGGCAGCGCTGTGCACCTGCAAGAAAAAATGTAATAAATGTGATCTAACTGATGCTCAGTGTTTCTGATTGGCCCATCATAATGATTGGTCCAGGTGGTTTGCTATTAGTAGTCCCCCGCCTATTTGCTGTCCGAGTTTCAGTTTTACGGGTAGGGTTGCAAAAGAGTACATAACTAGAATTGGATGTGAATAAAATATTCGGAGGGTGACATACTGAGCACTGCTGGAGATGGTCTTACTAGTCCAGCTCTTACTAGTGATGCAACCCGCCATGAACCCTATTTTAAGGGGCCTTCAAAGACCTTAGAAACCCATCAGCGTCAGTCTTGACGTCAGGTACCTACCTCCATCGACTACATGCCTACATTTCTGTGTTTGACATCAGCCTTGACAAAAGTGGGTTTGAACATTTTAGAATTAGTCAAGAATAAAACTTTTAACATCTAATGGTATGCATTGTAAACAACTAAATTCTTCTCTTTTGAGGCATTGCCTTGTGAGGGGGCAAGTGCTTTCTATATGTATGTAGTGAGGAGAACTAGAGGCTTTTGTAAAGAATTCAAATGATGATGCAAATTTTTTAAACATTATGAACTGATAGTGCAATTACAAAGAAGTAGAATGATGGAAAAGAGGGCATAAGTCCAAGTTGAGTTGTCGAAGGTGAAATCATTACTACTACACATAATGATAATGAAAATCCTAATTCAAGTGTTGACAATGTGTAACAATTCAATACATGGAATTGAAAGCACTTCTCGTAAACAGGAGTTGAAGTTGAGAGGTGACAAACCCCATTGTTGATGCTTCATTTAGGATCATCTAAATCTTTCATTACCCAAGTTTTGTTGGTACAATCATGTAAGAAAACATTTTTTTGTTTCTGTTAATAATTAGTTATTTTGATTATTAATGAGAGGTATTAAACTACTAGGTGTTGATCTTGTCAATCCTAGTAACTTTCACCTCCATATCCTTGTGTTGAAGAAGTGAGTTAAAAGGTTTGGGATCAACAATGATGACAACTACTAAGGTGTGCACATTGTGAAATGGACAATGTGTCACAAACAATAGGAATTCATAAAGTTTTTAAATGATCTTTAAGATTGATATGTTAAGAAGGTTGTAGAATTTTGAAATAGAAAGTTTTAACTTAAGGTCAAGTTGATGAATGATTCAAGAAATTGATGAACCCCTTGAAGGTTTTGTATACACGATAATATAAATAAATTTTTTTTAAAACACCACCTTTAAATTTTGTCAGTGCAAGTTGTGATTTATATAACGCATTTCAATTTCAATTTTAGTTTTGTATCAAATGTACCTTGTTTGTCAATATTTTTTACAAAATTATTCATTGTCAAATACTTAAATGGTATCTTTCACCAAGTACACAATCTTCCTTTGAATCTTTGTTGTGTCGTTTACATGATGTTAATTCATTGATGGGGAGATTGGAGCATAATTTTAAAAAGTGCCTATAAATGTTTTCATCCCATGTGGAAGCAAAGCCAATTCTATGTGCAATTTGCAAAGACATCACATATTGGATCATGTTTTTTTATGCATTTGTTATCATGAAGACAATGCAAAATGTGGGTATTGAATAAATTGTGAATATATAATTGATGGAGGTTGGTCATGATTGAAATATGGGAAATTTTTATTATGGTTGAAAATGCAATGCAATTGAACCATGTGGAGGATAAGCTAAGGTATGAACCATGCACCTATGCCAAGGCCTTACCAAAAAAAATGCAAGCTTAATAAACATCTAGGCATTTTAAATTATATAGCATGTTGGAAAGGGTAAAACATGCAAACACATATTGGCATGAGTTTATGTAAACATTTTGAAATGGAATCCTAAAGGTGATCCAACTATTTATCAATAGATTGTTCAAATGAAAGAAAACATAGACACAAGATGGGCAATTAGTTGTGCAATTAGCATTGAAAATATGAACATATGGCTAAAAATATTATAAGTTAAGGGAAATATTATTTTAAAAAATTTGAAGACATTCAACACTTTTAATAATACATTAATGTCAATATTCCTATTATATATGCCAAAAGGCTGCAAATTGAGTAAGGAGGTTCCAACAACATAAGGTAAAATTTCGTTCAATGTTCCATTCATGCAATGAAACAAAACAATATGCAAAATAAAAATAAAAATTTCTAATTAATTTCCGTGAAAAATTCACCATAATTGATTGTTGTGTAAAATGTAGGAATGCATATATAAACTATAAGATGATTTTTGCATATACCTTCCCTCTACTTGTTTCCAACCAATCATTTGTCATAATAAAACCAAGGAAAACCAATGTTGATTAATTGGTTATTTGATTAGGTATATACACATATATATAATTGGGGTTGAGAATTTGAATGACCTACCACACTTCAAGATTTGTGTTTATATATTTTTAAAGTGTATCTACCCTTATGCTTCATGCCTTGGGTTTTAAAAGTTTTAGTCATACTCCCTAATTGTTCAATTAGGTTCAAAACACACAACATACCACATATGGTTTTTTGGTTAACATTTACACTTTGATGACTTGTTATTAAAATAAGATAGTTGTTAAAAGATTGATGGGTGTTTTCATATGTTGATAAAACTCATGTTCCTATCTCATTAACCATACATTTGAAGTTCTTAAACAATCAAAATTAGAAGGTTTTAAAAGACATGCAAAACCAATTAACTAACTTAAAAGTCTTTTAACACAACTCAAGCGTTCTAATCAATCATTAGATGCAATTTCTATAATCCAATGCTTACCTAGTGTTTATAAAAACAAGATAAATATGAAATATCTATTAGTTAAACAAGGTAATACATAAAAACGTATCAACCAAGTAGAACTTATATATTTATCTTCGTATTCACCTATGAAAATACATAGTTAAAAAATACATGCCTAATAAAAGAATAAATACTGATGTTGGAATTTGTTTTTTACATGAACTTTCTAGTTTAGGTTCTTTGAGTTATAGTTATTAAAGAGTTAATAATCACCAAGGGAGGTCATTTCTTATGTATTTTAAGAAGCACATGAGATTAAAAAAAACATTTTGTAGGGGTGTATTACTTTTTTCTCATTCACCATAGAATAATTTAATTTTATACAATATGAAAAACTATTTGGTAGGTTATATATATACAATGCCAATCATTAAATATTTGGCATTCAATACTTCTAAAATATTTTTTAAAAACTTAATATAATTTATTAATTATTTGAAACAAATTCATTTAAAGCTTGAACATCAATCGTGTTCAAGTTGTATACATTTTGAAATATATTGAAAGTCATAGTGATTGAACTACCATTATAGTCTATGTCTATCATTTGTTATTGATAACATTGTATTTGAATTTTAAATGCCTTCTTGATTTTGAAAAATCATTTAACAACATAATAATTGTTGGTTTTGGTTTATTTAATAGATCAACTAGCTCATGAGATATCCTTCATTTGGTTCCCACCTTTCTTATCATCTTTTATATTCTACTTATCCACCATGTACCCTAGCATTTACACCAAGAACTATGAATGTTGGCACACCCTTCTAACTCCGTTTAGTTTTATTTATTTGCAAAACTACCTTTACAAAAGAAGATTGTGTTGTGGACACCTTTTGAACAAAATGCATTCCCACATTTGATCCCAATCTTGTGAAACATATATTGAAACTTTCCATAGTAGTCATGTATGTTTTTGAATTGTTAAAATATATTGAAGGTTTCACATGAGTCAACCTATTTTTGTTAATAAACAAATTGACATTTAATTGATCGGCTATAGTTGATTTAAATATGACTTTTTCTTCAAACTTCATTGTGGTCGAAATTGAGATTTATTATCAACTAGATCCTCCTTCTCTAACCCCAAGCATATCATTTCATCAAATATCCTTCTAACATTATCTTGAACTACAAGTATGGGGTCAAATTCTTCCCTTTCAATCTTTTCTTCTTCAAGGATCTTAAGGATGTTGACTAAACTTTAGCCAAAGATTCTTTTCACATAACTTCACCATCTCCATCTTGCATAGAAATTGGTTTTTGATGGTGTAAAACACATAAATGTTTTGTCAACAAACTTCGTCCACCAAGGTTTAGTCCATCATTTCTTATTGGTAGCTTTTCGTCAAAGGCCCATGTTACAAGCAATTACCAATTTTTGTGCTGGACGAAAGCCCTCCTTTAACACTTCAATGACCATATCATCTACAATAAAAAAAATATATGAAAAATTTAATCACATGCCAATAAACACTTATAAACATCAACAAACTACATGTCCACTAATCACTTTCAATTCAAACACAAAGAAAAAAATTACAAACCTATTTGGACAAGGCTATAGTCCCATAGTTTAGAAGTGGGTTCTACATCTTACAAAAGGCGCAATTCTAGCCATATATTGCACATTTTGTTGCATATATGTGCAATGTCTTATCACATCTATGAAACATTAGTTGTTAATGAAGGACTTTATTAGTGATGAATTTTATGTGTTTCCACCAAAAAAATAATTCCCATGCTTGATCCATAACCTCCACAAGCAAAGAAAAATGGACACCTTTGTAGTTAATATAATTTTGTTGCAAAGATCCAAGGCATTTGATAAAAGAATGTTGTTGTAGTAACACGTATTAACAAGTATGTCTTTGTGCCCAATCACTACAACAAAAGGTGTCCTTGTACACCAAGTGATTTCAGTAAATTTTGAGTGAATTCATAGTCTAATGAATGGGGAATAGTGAATTGCATCAACATTTTGTACTATTGAATGTACGTTCCTTAAATGCATTTATTTCTTTCACATAACTTATAAACATTTCTACATTTTCTATTGGTACATTTATTGAACATTAAATCTTAGTTAAATTTTTGTGAATATTTGACACCTTTAGTTTAACCATGATATAGACCTTTCCTACAATAATAATAACCTTAATAGAAAGTTAATATTAAAATATAAAAATTTATAAATCCTATTCATAAATATACCATTAGTATCTCAATACACCTTTAAAGATGTACCCTTAATATACCCTTAATATTTTGTGAAGCGACTTTCCATCCCTCTACTCCTGGTTCTACAAGGATTATGTTTGAAAGCACAAATGCTACCGGTGAAGGAAAAATGCAAGTGTATTTCTAGATGTTAGAATACATTTGTAGTTGAAATTAAGTAGCCTGCCTCCTATGCATCCTTTAGGATTTGAATTGATAGATATATTTTTCAAGTTCACACACTCCACATTCTAGGACTTTATGTCAAATTGTCATTCATTTAAACCAATGTTTAAGGACTCAACACGATGTCCAACATAGTTGCAGACCACTAGTCACTTGAAATATTGTTTTTAACGCATAGGTTATTCAAATTCGACTTGCCATAGCTCACTAGAAAGCTAACTACAAGGCACATCTTACTACCAAATCCTAAGCTTTGCAACTAAACCAGTAAGAAGTTATGTTATGAAACTCGAGAAGGTTCTACAAAGGTGATAATTCTACTTGGCTGCAGACCACCAGTCACTTGAAATATTGTCTCTAACACATGAGTTATTCAAATCTGACTTGCTTTAACTCATTAAGAAGCTAACTACAAGGCGCACCAACCTACTAAATCTTAAAATCTGCAACTAAACCAGTATGGAGTTATACTACCAAACCCGAAAGGGTTTTATGAAAGCAATTGGTTCAACTTGATTACAGACCATCAGTCACTTGAAATATCATTTCTAACACATACATTATTCAAATCTGGCTTGCCTTAGTTCATTAAAAAGCTAACTACAAGTTGCAACTTGATACCAAATCTTAAGCTCTACAGTTAAACCAGTAAAGAGTTATACTACTAAACCCGAGAGGGTTTGTGAGATCTTTTTAAAAGTTCCAACTTCCCAATACTATCACTATTCACTTCCATTCCTCCAAAACTAATACAAGATTTTCATTTTACTTTCCTTTATTTTCCCATCTACCAAGACTAATCATTCTTTTTCTCTTCAAGAAGCTTGTGGGAACAAGTATTCAAGATTAAATTGAAAATTATGTCCATGGAAAGAGAGACCCCCCAATGATTCGAGTTCACCTTTTAAAGAGAAGGAGAAAGGAGGTGAAGGTAGATCCAAACCTCGGTGGCCAATGGAAAGTTCTATGCTTGGTGGCCAATGAAATGTTCAAAGCTTGGTGGCCAATGGAAGGTTCCACGCTTAGTGGCCAATGGAAGGTTCCATGCTTGGTGGCCAATGGAATGTTACAAACTTGGTGGCCAATGGAAGGTGAAGGAAAAACACCTTTACACCTTTTTTCATTTTGCCTCCAATAAACTTTACTTAAACCTTCAATTTTTTCCTTTGACATTATGATTTTACTTTACCATGATTTTAAGCCGTTAATCACACCTTTATTTCTTTTTTTTCAATCTATAAATTACGATTACACACCTCAATGTAACAAGTCCTTCACACCTTTATTATCGATTTGATTTTGATTGAAGATCTGACTTTTTTCCTCTCCTTGAAATTATGGCCTCGCGCATGGTCACCTTTTACGGGCCTCAATCCGCACAAGCGAATGAAGAACTACCTCCGGAATCATCTCTAGATCTGACCCTAACGCAAGATCCTCATGATGAAAAACCCAAACCTCGAGAGGTGCATGCTCATCTTGAAGTTGAACCCCTTCGAGCTTGGTACTATCGTATTTCTCTGAACTTTCGCTGTCACAACCCCACTTTGGCCAAGTGTGGGGGTGAAGCCCAACACTTCCAAAGTTGGGGACTTGGAGTCCTCCGGGACTCCCGAATGTTCAGAGCTCAACAGCAAGGCCCAAAACACTTTGCATTGGATCGTTCTTGTTGTCATTGAAAAGGTCTTGAAACGTAGATATCGAAAATGGCCTCGCATTGGCCATTCGGACATCTACAGCCCAAGTTATGGGCAAAAGAAGGGCCGGGAGTCAAACTGGCAGTTTGACTCCCGACCACTAAAAGTCGGGAATCGACTTCTACTCGACGTCCAAATTGAGAGTGCGACACGGTGTTGGAAAGATCTCAACGAGGGCTACAACTTTGGTTTAGACTTCATTGCAATTGGACTCTGCAGTCGGGAGTTATGGCCGTTAAAAGTTCTGAGAGTCCCGCCGGGACAATTTCGGGAGTCTCAACAAAATGTGCCATTCGGATGTAGCCTCCGCGGTGAGACGCAGAGAATATTATAAAGGGTAAGGTGGTGGCTTCCCCCAAGTCCGGGCCGTGGTGAGTCTTGTGTGTCCAAGTGCCCGTGGCAAGTCCCAACACCAAAGGGTGTCCCGAATGCTAAACTAACCTCTTGTGGTTGGTTTTTGGATGTAGATTCACACGAGCTAAAGTAGTCCCTCTTCCTAGTCTAATCCCTAGGCTCCCAACTCGACTCTCTACCCCTTTTTAGAGTTGGAAGCCGGGAGCGTGCCTCTAAGTCATAATTTCCGCAACTTGATTTTGTGAAACCTTCAAGTGGGTTTCACCCCGTGACTTGGGAGCGCGTCATTCGCACCCTAGTGATCTTGTTGCAAGTCGACCCCACTTTTGGTGATAAATTTGAGACTGATTGTGAAGGTTGTTACGAAACTGAAGATACTTCTATCTTCGCATGGTCTTCAATTCTCAGCGTTGGACACTATCGTTGGTTGCGCGATTCGATTCATTGACTACCTCCTAATAGCAAGGTAAACTACTTAATTTGCACCATTCAACGCATACTAAATTTCCTGCAGTTATGAACTACCACTATGGCATAGCTCAAGATTTTACATGTACTTACAACTCCTTATTGAATTTATTCCTATTCTAATTAAATGTTTTAGTCGTTATGAAACTCTTGTTGCCATTAGCATTATCACACTATTTATTCCATCGTTAAGTTGTTTCGAATTAACCTTATGTTCATACGGCTTGAAGATTGTTCTATCTCTATTGGACCTTTCATTAACATCCCTTTACCTGTTTCAAGAATTTCTAACATCCTTGCTACTCACTAAATATTAGAACAAGACCAATGTTGTGCCAAACACCGCGAATTTTGGTGTCTACTTCTACCCCCAACCCTCTAGAAATTTTTCACCCCTAATTACACAACAAAATTCCCAAAACTATGGTTACTAGTTTTTTGTTGAAAAAAAGAACTAACCCAACACCTTATTCACCAATAACGCATTTCATAAAAGGAAACAACCCCTCCATGCACCAAGCGTAATCATCATACCCTATGAAGTTGCTAAAAGCCCCTAATAACCTTACCACAATCAAATAACCCTGATGCAACTCTTAAAAATTGAGACTACCACACATGGTTGTGTTGGTATGGCTCACATATTTCGTTAACACAACTATTCAATTTTTTTGTAACTAACTTTTAGTTTGTAATGTGTCTAATGGGATTTACTACCATGCTCTTGAATGAATATACACATTAAAATCATCCACATCGAAGCATGAAACCTCCAATAATCATAATGTAGTCATAAGATAGTTGTAGAAATCTCAAAGGTAGTTCATAGTCATAAAAATAGTTGCAAATGATGTAGTTGCATGTAGTCGCAAAATTGATGGTAGCAAAATACAAGATTTTTATTAGTGTTTGCATTATTACAAATACATGTGGCCAATCAACTTCAATAAAATGTAAACCAACTATTTGTTTTTCAAATCTTTCCTTCACTTATTATAAAAGAGATTCAACCACCAAATCAATACAAATTTGCCCATTGAATTTGACATCTTTGAAATTTGAGCATAGTCCACTTGAACAAATTGAACAAATAAATTCACATTTGATTTGCTAATGAGATTTGAATTGTTTGAATACCATCACAAATCCAAATGCACCGACCTAATTGTATTTTGTATCACCACAACTCATGCATAAGCTCCCAATTATAAATAGGATGTAACGTCTAAGGTTGGGAAGTTTTTCAAAAACATTGAAGTTGTTATCAATATGAAAAGACAATAACAAATACACAAGGACCTCTCATATCGAATGCCATGGGCAACAACACACAATGGAAACAACTTATGGAATATTATGTTAAAAATCATGTTAGTTATTGGCTTGTCTTCTTCTACAACAATTATCAAACCACCATTAATTTTCAACACCATATATTAAACTTTAGTTCACCTTTTCTTCTAGCACATGGGAGCATTGCAAATTTTGATGTTACCACAAGGTGTGAATATGCAAATGCTACCCCAAAATCTATCAACAACATATATGAAACATTTGTACCTTGACAACCAAGCATTCCATAATACCAAGTACTTACTAAAATCATATTCCCCCTCAAAACCAAGTGTTCATGGATTCATCTTCGAAGGTCTACTAGCAACTATGCAAGGACTTGTTGCAAAAAATGAGATAAAATGGATCACCATTTTCCAATTCATTGGAAATGATAGCAAAATTGTCACCAAATTCAACCTTTGTAGTTTTGGGATTCCAAATTAGCATCATCTCCAACCTTTGAATTGGAATTTGAAGCCATTGTTTCATTCGTTATAGTGCACACCCACATATTCACAATGACATTATGAAATGAACATGTGATTGTGAGCGTGAGCTTGTGAACAAGAACGAATGTATTTAAAATATTCTAATGACAATGACAAACTATTCTTAAAATATCCCTTTGCCACATAGGAATGATGTGGAAAATATTTTTCCAAATGTACATGGATGGAAGTCACAAAATGGATGAAAAGTTTGGATGAAAATTGAACATTAATGAATTTTTTGCATGACAATTGCAAGTAGATGATTTTTTTGGATGAAATATTCCATAGGTTGAAATGTATGGATGAAATTAATTCCAAAATAGTTATGTTGGATGAAAACCACATGTACATGGATGAAAATTACAAAAATGATGAAATATTTGGATGAATGTGGAGCATGAATGAACTTTTGGATGATAATTCAAAGTAAACAAATTTCTTGGTTGAAACTTCTAGCCGGTTGAATGTATGGATGAAAGTAATTCCAAAACAGTTATGACGAATGGAAATTACTAGACTCACATAATTTTCATGTCTAACTTCAGTCACAAAAAAAGGTGTTAAAGGTGAAACTCAAAGGAGCCATTACAATGTAAAACGATGAAATAATAACTTGTGTAAACTAAATTAAGTCACACAGTAAGTCAAGGGTAAGAAATCCACATAATGATGGAATGGGAAAATGTTTGTGAAATTAGTGAATAGTGCACTACACACATCATGTTAAAAAATATTTTAATTTCTATAATAGATTGCATTCTAAAATAATAGAACCCATAACAATATTATTTAACAATTTACTAATGACATTGCAACCTAATTTACCTCCATGACTTTGGCATGATCTAATAATTTATGAACCTCATTCCAACTCCAAGATGGATAGTGGGTGAATGGTTCTTTAATCCCAAAATACATGGCATATTGCATGAATGTAATACAAGTGCTTACATGGCACCCATGGCCCTTACTTGTTGAAGGACACAAACATCATCGAAAAAAAATCCACACATTTGCAAGTCGGGTAATCATTAATTGCATTACTTCATATGGTTTATGGTTTCTTGGCAATCTTGAAAGGAGGTGATAAATGCGGCCATATCTTGGAGGAGGAATGTTTGAGGGAGTTAATAGTGTGTCTTTAAGAGTTCGTCCCACCTCCCAATTGTTTTCTTGGAGAATGGATAGTTTGAACATGCCGAGATGACAAATCTTCTTCCCATTCCTTTATTTGGGCCAATCATCTAGATCTAATGGCTTATAGACATGGGTAGAAGTACCATCACTAAAGAGATTCTAAGGGGCACATGTGGAAGGTTAGTTCATGGGTGTAAATATGTTGTCCCAACTTGATTAATGAAAGGACATCTTGGCTTTTCCAAGAGCAAGAAACAAACCTCCTCCAATGCCACCACATAAAATGAATGAAATTAGAATTCATGAAGGATAAATGGTTCAAAATAAAATTTGAACAAAATAGTTTGGAAGAACTTACATCCAACATGAAGCCTCCCCATTGTTACACACTAAAGTGCTAAAGCTGAGCCAATTGTTAATATCATGAATAATGCCCTTGTTGGCAACACTAGACGAGTACCACTAAGATGGAATGGTAGCATATTGAAGGTTAGCTTCCTCCAAGGACGTGGCTTTTTTATATTCATAACAAAGGATTTTGTGTTGATCATGGAACTCAAGTGCGATCATCTGTTTGGTGTGTCTATTGAGAAATTGAATCCAATGGAAAAAGCACGTTTGCTCTTTATTAACCATCTTCATTGTAAGATCTCCAATCCCATAAACAATTTGAACTGCATTCTAGTTTGCTTGTGCATTATCTGCCATGAACCCCTTGAAAACGGGTGTACCCAACCTTTTCTTCTCAACAAGTACGTTTAGCTTATTCCATAGAATCCATTGAGCTTTCGTGTCTTCAAATTGCATGTCATAGATTGCAATTGTCATGACCTTATAATGGACCGAGTCATAGTAAACGTGACAAGCCATGCTCGTCCATCCTTGAACATGATTGATGTGATTAAACATCATCCACGCACTTTGCAGATCATCACCCAATTACATTTGTTGGACCAAATCAAATCCAAAGGTAGCTCCATTAACGGACATCTTGAACAAATAAACCTTTTACCTAGCCTGTTGACCAGGAAAACAACTATCTTGAATATAATTGTAATTGAATAGTGCCTTCAATTTGAGGATACAATCAAAGGGACCTGAGTTATTGAGACAATGTTTTAGTGAAGCAATCAAATTACGTACGTTAGGCAAGCACAAAGGAGTGAACTTTAACAAATTTGATTTAGTTTTTCACCTTTGAGAAGCTCCACATGACCTTCTCCATCTTCATTGAACAAGTGACAAGAAATAAAAATCTTACTCGTAGACAAAACAATAGTCCAAGTTGTAGGAGTTGGCATGTGATAAACCTCATCTACAACCATGTTTTTCATCTTCTAGAAGGATTCTTTACATTTCCTATTTGCAATTGGATGGGAATGGGTGCCTAAATGAATTGTAGCACTTGAAATATTTGGAAATTTGTGAACAACATAATACATTCTACAACTACAAGTTTGTAAACAAGTGGGTGAGAAATTACATAACTTATAAATGATGGTACAAATGGGTGAAAGCACACTAAAGTGTAATAGTTGTAGGCACACATGGAAGTCCATAATTACGTAAATTAACATTATGAATGTAATGGGGTCAAAACTTGTAACTAAGAGCCAAAAGGATTACTTTGGAAAAGGACTACAAGTCCTTTTCCCCAAAAATAACTTTTACATGCAAATGAATTTTTGAATGAAATTTTTTGTAACTTGTTCTAAAAATATTAAAATTTTCCCCAATGCATCACATTTTTTTGTTAGTCATTATTGAATAAATATGAAAATTTAAAAGTGTGAAAATTCCTTACAAATTAATGTTTCATGTTGAAATATGATCAAAATTTTAAGTCATCACCAAAAATTGAAATTTCACATTCTTTAATATTATTATACTCTAAGCTATAACTTTTCTTAATACATCCATGTACATTATAACCCATTTATACATGGTAAAGGACTCTTGAAGCTTTGAAATTTTTAAGCAATTTTTGAAACATTCTTTGAATTTTTAAAGTTTTAGAATTCAACAATTTTAAAAGTATGAGTGTTTTTAGAATGTGACTAATATGTTCTTATCATTTTATTTTTTTCAATGAATTTTTTTTAACGATATGAATCCTTTTGATAGTCCTTTGCAAAATGGACTTCATCTAATGCAATAGGTCTACATTTTCAAACTACTTAAATTAAAACCAAAACTTAAAATTGAATCAAATAAATTTTTATTCTAAGTTCCTTAACATTCATATGAGAAAAAAAGGACTAATTTGCCGTGATTAATATTATTTAAAATGGTAGTAAAAAAATAAATGTTTGATTTTGACTAATTATGTTTAACATCCAACACCTTTTTTAGGTCCTAGATATGTGTTTTGACCTAGTGTGAAGGCATGATACTTTGAATCACACAAGTCATTTTGTACGTTATCATTAGAAATTCATTTAAAAATAATTCCAAACCTAGTTTACCTTATAGAGAACTTAAATTTGAAATATGAATTCTTAAATTATTACTTCCACTAAAGAAAAGACTTAATGGGAAAAACCCATAATTCAAAGTACATAGAAAAAATTGGTCTTCAAAATCCTGTCAAAAAGTCTTTTCTATTATCAATGTTACCACACCATATTATCATTGAATCTTTCATTGAATGAAAAAATTATGTGAAGGTGCATGAAATCCATATTCATTGATTATGGATTGTTATAGGTTTTAGGGTACTTCTTAAAAGGTTCATTATGTTATGATAATTAAAAAACTGTTCAAAATTTTCATACAATGTGATTATAGTATATATATCATTATAGTGTTGAGTCCTTTATTAACAAGTAATCACTTCTATTTAATCACATGGCCAATCACAAATTCAAAATCTTGTAAAAACTGCCTTGTGACAACATTTTATGGACAATGTAGTGTGTTTTCACCTAGATCGAAGATTTCACAAAACACTATTTGGATATTAGAAGTTGGGAACAATCACCACTCTAACTAACTTCATTACACCCAAAAGGACAATGAAGCAAAGGACAAGAATCATTCTACCAACACAAATGTCCAAGGCATTTCATTATTTTGAAACCCAATCCAAACGAATTCTTGATGTTACTAGTTTGTAATTTGCACCAAACATGACCATTATACTTTTTGTCCATACCTTGCAATTGTTCAGAATGTCCCAATGGATGACACACACATTAATTGGCCTTGTAACCCAATTTTTGAGTCACATTGGACATTTGCATCTAATCATATTTATACATTGTGAATGTTATCGGACAAGTTGTAAGTGTTACAAAAGTTACAACTCACTGTATATATGATGCAATTCATTAAACTCAATCACAAGTTTGTTGCAACAATTCCTTTTCAACTATTATGCAACTCCCCTATGACTACAATCATAATGTCATGCTGACATCATTTTTCATCCATCCATCAAAATTTAACATGTGGCACTATGAAAAAATTTCATGATTTAAAAAATATATTGATATCCATCGTCCTTATGATTATTTGTTTTAGATGGTCTTGGATTATAACACGTGGCATAATCAAAATTTACACGTGGCATATTAATTGAATTTTGGAAACAAATATATACTTAGGTAGGTTGGTACATAGCCATAGGTAGGTAAGTTAATATAACTCCAACCTACCTACTTACTTACTATCTAGGTAGGTAGAAAAGTACAACCTACTTATTTACGTAGGCAAGTAGGTACAAAGGAAAGTAGAATACTAAAAGAGTAGTGGGAAAATTGTTTTTGTAGTTACAACTCAATTGCAACTAGGGTGCCACTAAAAGATTTAACCCATATGTTTTGTCTTTAATATTTCATTTCACAAACTATATAAAGGAGGTAACTCCTATTGCATTCTCACATTAAAATACATGTGTCATATTGGGATGAGCTCATAAAAACCCTAAAGGCAAAACACATAACTAATTTAAAAACTTATGTGGCTACTTTTTAGTTCCCCTATTCTTCTAGTATTATATTTTCCTACCTACCTACTTGCCTATCTAAATAAGTAGGTCCCACTTTTCTACCTACCTAGATAATAAATAAGTAATTAAGTAAGTAGGCAGGTAAGTAAGTAGGTTGGGAACTATATCAACTTACCTACCTATGGCTATGTATCGACCTACCTAGGTACACATATATATTTGTTTCCAAAATTCAATTAATATGCCACATGACAACTTTGGATTGTGCCAGATGTCATAATCTAAGACCATCTAAAATGAATAATCGTAATGGAAGACGGATATCAATATTTTTTTTAAATCACAAAAAATCTTCGTAGTGCCATGTGTTAAATTTTGATGGATGGATGAAAAATGATGTCAACATAACATTATGATTATAGTCATAAGGGAATTGCATAGTAGTTGAAAAGGAATTGTTGTGACAAAGTTGTAATTGAATTGTAATGAGTTGCATCGTATATATGGTGAGTTGCAACTTTTGTAACTCTTGCAACTTGTTTGATAACACTCACAACATATAAATACAGTGAGATGCAAGTGTCCAATGCAACTCAACAAAGCTAGTTGCAAAACACCCTTTTTTTGGTTCCGACAATGGAATCAATTTGGAGTTTTCAACGAAGCCCAAAAATTTCCAAAGTAGGGATTTCCAGATGCCATTTTTGATAAATGGCTTCACAAGCCACATTTTGGCACTAGGTTTGATTTTTGACTAAAGTTTTATTATTGTTTTCCATGTACAAATCTAGATATGGTTTTTGGAATGCCAATCATTTTTTAACTTTATAAACTTCTTCATGAAAGTTTACAACTAGAGGGGGAGGTAATCAAGTTGTGTGACTTGATAATAAGGGACCTCAATGTCACCATTGATAAATCAATGAGGGTCTAATCTCTCTTAAACTATATTCAAAAGTGGAGACTTGAGTTATGGGAATCAGTGTTCTACAAAGAGTTCAAGGTCAAGGGTGGGATCACAAGAGGAAAGACGTGGGAGTTCCAAACTGGAACAAAGGATTCATTGAAACATGTGCTTTACAAGTGAAAAATCTTATGAACTCATCAATAATTTGTTTTGAATCATGCCATTGTTGAGGCTTGCAGTAGGGTTTGGCATTTAGCATCTACCAATTGAGATGCTTTTGTAACCCTATATAGCTATTGATAACCCTTTGTTCATTCCATAAGTCTTAATAAGGACTAAGTCAATGTCGACTAATATCAATTATTAGTAATATATGGTTTTAGATAACCTTTTGCAATACCTTTCTATTAGGACTCTATCGGTGCTAATTGAGGTTTCGATAAAGATTCAATCGTTTTTTATTAAGACTCAGTAGGTTCTATTAGGGCTTAATCATTTTTATTAGGACTTAGTTGCTTCTATTAGGACCCAATAGGTAGGTTCAATATGTCTCGAATGGGCCCTAGTTAATAATGACTAAAATCCATTAGAACCTTTTGAGGGATAACTTGGATCATATCGAATTGTGGTAGGACTCTCTTAAGGACAAAGTAGACCTCATCATTGTTGAAGTCCTAAGAAATTTGCATGTCTTGCATGTGTTGGACCCTATTTTAAATATTCCCAAGTGGAATGCAAGAATGGACAATTATGTTGTTTCCATTTTTAATTTTGTAGATAGGTATTTTGCAAGGGATGGATTTATCTTCTTGTTTTATGATGATGATTTCTAGGTTTTGAGAGATATCAAGTCCTACCTAGAGGACTATAACTTCAAAATTCACTTGAAATTTGTTGTCATCAATAGTATGCACCGCATAAATCTTAAATTCCTTGCTAAGAAGGTAAACCTTTTTTCGAACTCCAGAAGGCTTCTAGTGTTTGCATGAGTTCCATGTACTAACATCTCTCTATCATAAACTCTCATAAGTAGGGCTCTTTTGCTTATGCATGAGAATGACAGTTTTGTTTTCTTAACAAATCCCCGAGATACGCAGCAACGAGGTGTTCAAGATGATGATGTGTTTTTTAATTGGACCACTGAAGATACTATGATAATGTCAAGTAGTGGCTTGCCTTTTAAAGCTGGACATAAGATCCACCTTGACACCTTCCAATTCCTTCTCCTTGCCTTATCACCTCTTAGATAACAATGTAAAAATGTCTAGAAATTTGAAAACTACTATAGACTTTTCAAGACATTTGCCGTTACCATGTGTAATGAATCCTTTTATGCTTCTACCATAGATCCATGACGCATAGTGTATAAATTTACTTTGAACACCAATAACTTATGTAATTATGTTTCATTTCTCAACAATATATAGGAAGCTACTGGCCCTTGGCATGGATGCATGTGTTGAATATATTTATTACAATATAAACCACAATGTAGATCATCATGTATAAATTACCCAAAAGCAAATCACAACTTTCATATGTATCTGAAACTATAATAGAGTTCAAAATTTTTATGTTGGAAGCATATCACAAATTGAATCTATATGACATTGCAGATGAGTTCAAAATTGATGTGGTAGAAGCAAGTCACAAATTAATCTATATGACATTGCAAATGAGTTCAAAATTGTTATGGTGGCAACAAATAAAAAATTTCACATAAAATTTTTATTTTATTAATAATGGATTTAAATATTTAAATATCTTATAGTTGATTTCAAATTTCATATTCAATTCTTGATTTATCTACTGTGACTTCACATTTTAAACTATTTGATAGCAAATCCCAAGTTTAACATATGTATGATGTTGCATATGAGTTCATAATCATTCTTTTGCACATAGATCACAAATTTCATATATATGACATTGCAGATGAATTTGAAGCTGTTTTGGTGGACTCGAATCACAAATTTCATACACATTCCATTGGAAATTACTTCAAATTTGTTTTGGTGGAAAAAGATGACAAATTTCATATATATGACATTCCAGATGAGTTGAGCCATATGTAGGTGGAAGGAATCACAAATTCTTATAGCCCTTCTATTTTCTCCAATAATAATCCATTTGAAAGTGAGCATGAACATCACAAAAAAGTATGACTTTTCCTATAAATGGAAAGTGCACCATGGAATATATAAAATTACCATGAAGTTATTTAAAACTTGTATGATTGTAGTGTCAATTCATTGTCGTTCTAGATTATAATTTTTAGATGTCAATGCTTGATAAACTTGAATATGGAGAGATTCAGTACATTGTTTGTGTCTTTAAACTCTTGGATGTCCCTTTTTGTCATAGTGGGCATCTCATCCTTGTTTTCTTCACTAAAAGATATTGCATCCTTTGTTTCCTCGTCATTTAAAATAATTAAGACTACACCATTTGTCAAGATCTCTTCCTTGTGCAGTGCTTTGCATTTCCAACCTTTTTTTAAATCTTTGGAGGCAAAAAGACTAAAATTGTCTACAAATTGTTTCATTAGATCTTTGATTGCACTTAAATGCTTACATCTTGCCATAGTTGTGATGTTATCTTCACCATCCTTAGCATGCCTATTCACATCATTTTTTTGAGGGCTTTCTAGCGGAAGTAAAAAACTCCTCACTATTGGTTTTTTTTTACATCTTTCCCAACTTTGTTTTTTTGTGCCACAATTCAACAGTGACTTGGTTGCTTGACTCACAACATTCTTTATTTGTGCTTTCTAGGTCTCCTCCTTCTTTAGATGCCGACTACAATGGTGTTTTTGGCTCCTCCTCCTCCTCCATTGGGCTCCTTCTTTCTAATCAACCGGTACTTCTTGGTTTGCATCATATTTTAAAATTAGCAACTCAAATTTGTTGTCATTGGATCACTTTCATTCTTTACCACTTCTTGTGTGAGGTTTTTACAAATGAATATTGGTCTATTCTATTCGTCCCCAATAGATATTCTGCTTAGCGTAATAAACAGGTCTTATAGTTGCAGTTTGTTAGTTTCGCTAACCATAGATTGTCCCCAAGATATTGTCACAAGTTGTTCACAAAATTTGGGTTAAACATCCGTATCACTATGACATAGACTTTGTATTCCTATATGTTATTTTTTGATGAATTGTCCTATAAATGGAAAATGCAGCATGGAATATTTAAATCTACCATGAAGCTATCTAAAACTTGTATGGTTGCAATGCCATATCATTATTGTCATGGATTAGAATTCTTAGATGTCAATGTTTGAATATGGACAAATTCAATACATCATTCATGTGTCTTTAAACTCTCATATGCCCCTCTTTGTCACAATGGGCATTTCGTCTTCCTCTTTTTCATTACAAAATGTTGCATCTTTTGTTCCCTTGTCGCTTAGAACAATTAAGACTACACCATTTGTCATGATCTCTTCTTTATGCACTACTTTGCATTTCCGACCTTTTTTATCTTTTGAAATAAAAAGATTAATTTTTTTTGCAAATTTTTCCATTAGGTCATCAATTACATTCAAATGCCTTCATCCTCACATAGTTGTCATGTTATTTTCACTATCTCTAGCATGCCTATTCACATCACTTTTTTGAGGACTTTTTAATGGAATAAATAACTTTTCATTGTTGGTCTTTTCAGACATCTTTCCTAATTTCATTTTTTCGCTATGATATTGAGCTTGACTATTCCTTGCTGATTAATTCCACTACAAAAACTAAGTCAATATTTGTGAAACATGTTCAATTGATTTTAGCTTCTTCTTTTTAACAATGTCATGTGTTGTCAATAGGGACATTCCAAATTCCTATGAAAAATGAGATACTTACAGTTTTGTTGACGAACCTCACTTGTAAGTGTGCCTATGATCACAAACATATGATGATGCACCACACTCCTCTTGATTTCACGATTCAACAGTGACTCGATTGTTTGACCCACAATATTCCTTATTTAAGCTTTCTAAGTCTTCTCCTTCTTTAAATGTCAATTGCAATGGTGTTTGTGACTCCTCCTCCTCCTCCATTAAGGTTTGTTTTTTGTGTTACACCAATTCATCTTGGATTACACCTTATTTTTAAATAGGTAATTCATACTCGTCATCATCTGGATCACTTTCATTTTCAGGCCATTTATTGCATGAAGTTTCTACCAATGAATATTAGTATGTTTTGTTCATCCTAATAAATATTTTGCTTAACATAATAAATGGGTCCTAGAGTTGCAGTTTGTCAATTCAACTGGCCATGAATTGTTTTTCAAAACTTGTTGTAAGTTGTTCACAAAATTTGAGTTGAACATTCGTGTCACTATGGTGTAGATTTTGTATTTTTGATGCCCAATATCCACTCTAACATTCTATTTTGCATCTATCACTTTCATATGTCTTTAATCCGCTACTAGATATATATCCAGATCTATTAGAATACTAAGTAGCCATTTTCACAATTTTAAACCTACACTTAGAATGGAAAATTTCTATTTCCAACATGCCTATTTCTCATTATATAAAATTGTTGAAAATATTTGTGTTTGTTTTGTATTTATCATTTTCTCATGTCCCTCTTAGTGTGTGGGATGGTGGTCAATTATTGACGTTCTATTATTTGATTAATGATTATTTATTTCAATAATCATAACAGATATTTCCTTTTTAATCTTTAATTAATGCACGATTTCAGAATGTGCCACTTAACATTAGTTCATCTCGAAATTGGATGTCATTGTTTAGATCACAAATTGATGTTGCTGGATGTTTTACACTAAACACATTTACTTTCTCCTTTGTGTGAGAAGTACTAATTGCATATGCACATGCAAAATATTTCATTCATTAATATTACTTCAGTTTTGCTCCTCAATTGTAGTACACATTGAGGGTCTTATTTTTTCATGTTTTTATTATAACATATGTCCCTCTAGTTTTGATAAAATTGTAACCAACAAAATATATTTTTTATCCCTAGTTACAATTGATGTCGCAACCCCACTTTGGGATAAGTGTGAGGATGAAACTCACACCCCCAAAAGTGGGAAGTTGGAGTCCTCCGGGACTCCCGAAAATTCAGAGCTCAAGTTCAAGGGTCAAAACACCTCGCATTGAAGTGTTATTTATAGCAATGGAAAGGTCTTGAAGTGTAGATGCCCAAAATGGCCTCGCATGTGCCATTTGGACATCTACAACCCAAGTTATGGGCAAAAGAAGGGCCGGGAGTCAAACTGGCAGTTTGACTCCCGACCACTAAAAGTCATGAATCGATCTCTTCCCGACATTTGCTAAAGGAGTGCGACATGACGTTGGAAAGTTCTCAAGGAGAGCTACAACTTCGGTTAGACCTCACTCCAATCGGAGGTTGGAGCCGGGAGATATGAGCTCCCAAAGTCCCGGGACTCCAACCCGAGACAGTTTCGGGACTCCTCCTTGGGAGTCCCGAGAAAAAGAGCCATTTGAATGTAGCCTCCACCGAGAGCTGCAGAGAATACTATATGGGGGAAAGTGGTGGCTTCCCTCGAGTTCGGGCCGTGGTGAGTCAAGTGTGTCCAAGTGCCTGTGGCTTGTCCCAACACCCAAAGGTGTTCTCGAATGTGAACTAACCCTCTTGTGGTGGTTTTGGATGCAGATTCGAGTGAGATAATACTTGTCCCTCTTCCTAGTCTAATCCCGGGACTTTTAGCACGCCCCTCTACCCCCTCTTAGTGTTGGAAGTCAGGAGCGGCCCTCAAGTCCCAACTTTCCACAATTCAACGTACTTGGACCCTCAAGTGGGTCTAGCAAGGGACTTGGGAGTGTGTCAATTGAATCCATTTTATTTCAATCCATTTTCCATTTATTACATCTGATTTTTATATTTAAACATTGTAAATATTCTATGTACTGCATAATGCGATTAAATACACAATATTTTATTTATAATTATTTCCATAATTATTTTCATTTATATAGTTCATAATAAATGTAAATGAAAATATTTAATAATAGCAATAACATTAATTCAATTATTATTGAAGCAAGTTGGTAACCAAGGTTAACTATTTTATTTTTATTATTCCTATTATTGCTTCACTCATTAAAGTTATTTATGAATTATTACAATAAATATTTTTATTTTTAATAAGTATTTTTTTCCTTCGAAAATAATTTCTGCATTTGTATAATAATGTATTAGATTTCCATTCTATCTAATACAATAATTATTATAAAATAATAGAACCGAAAATTAAAATTAAAACTCATTAATTTATTATAATAATTTACTTATTAATAATTACTAAATATCAATTATAAATTTGAAATATAAAAACTTAATATTTCCTAATAATTATTATATTAATTTAATAATACTTCATAATTGATTACTTATAATAATTATAATGTAATTTGTAGCTAACATAGGTTAGCTATTTATTATTATTATATATTATAATGTCATCACTTGTTAGAGCTATTATGATTTTTTTATTAAATTTTCACTTTTTTAATAAATAAAAATTAATTCTTAATAAGTACATTAGTCATTTGAAAAAAATTTAATAATAATAAATGTTATTGGTAATAATTTTTAGAAATATAATAAGATGGTTTGGATAAACTTTTAATATGGGCATTATATAATCAGGAAATATCTTACATAAAATTTTAATATACTCAAAATATACACTATTTAATATAACCATAATATCAAGGTCATTTATGTTAATAATAATACTTGAATACACATCTAATATGGTTGTTCATATAAATTCAAAATATACATTTATAAATCCTAATACACCTAACTATATTATTTAGAATTCATAAATTAAACCTTTGTATATTCATAAGGTTACATCTAAATTTGTCGCATTTGCAAGTAATGGGACATAAATTGTTCTTTTCAAATGAAAATTAAACAAAATGTTGTTCACATGGAAGGATCACACCAAAGTCACAAATATGACCAACACAAGAAATATTTGCAAAAATGTCCAAATGTAGTTGCAAATAACTAATAGTTGCATGTAGTCGTAAATATAATGGTTACATTTTGACCAATTTCTACTAGTGTAACCAAGGTAGGTAACAAGGTACATATTTACTTAGGTAACTATTGGTAGTTACCTAATAACTAAGTAGGTAGCTACTAGTAGTTAGGTACCTAATGGGGTAGGTACATATTAATAGGTACCTATTAACTAATATGTATTTAAGATAAGTATTAGTAGGTACCTAGTATTAGTATTAGTAAGTACTTACTAGGTAATATGTATTTACAAGGTGTGTAAGTAATTGATACATACATACCTATTAGTTAAGGTAAATGAATATGTACCAAGGTACATACTCCTCTAGGTACCTACTAATAGCTAGGTAAATAGTAGGGTAGGTACCCACTACCTAATTACTACATATTTAAAGTAGGTACGTACTAGGTACCTACTACTTAACTAGTAGGTACCTATTACCTAGCGAATGGTTATTAATTAGGTACCCACCTTAGATACTTACCTTGTAATGACGTAGTCTCAAAGATGACTAAAGGTATATAACTAATGGACATATGAGTACATGATTAAATTAGAACATAGTTGGAATGAAAGATACATTTTGATGTTATGTGAACAAGAGATGGATGTGCACGATGGGGGTAGTTCTAACCACCTCTGCCAAATTAGATGTATATACACATCTACATACCAAATGCAAAAGAATTCCATTATAGATGCAAATGAAGCCCACATATAAAGTATGCAAAATTTTGATCAACAAAAAAATGGGCTAAACAAATGCATCATGGAATCAAGCATGTCCTTAATGATCTACATAATTCATATATGTTTCAAAACAACATGACAAAAACTACAATCACATCCTTGGTGAAACTTGTGCAACAAATGTGACATCATCAGCACCTTCATTTCCAAAACAATGATGAATTACTACAACTAAGTCCATTAGATTCATCGGCTTATGACATGAAGTTCATGAATAACACCCACTGTAAAAAGCCAACTTAAAAATTCTAGATGCAAATGAAGCCCACATGTAGTTTGTGAAAGATTATGATCAACAAAAAAATTAAGAGTTTTAAATAGATCCATCATGAGACCAAATACTTTAATAATTTGCATAATTCATATGTTTCAAAGCAACATGACAATGAATGCAATTATAACCTTGGTAAAGTTGTTCAACAAGTGTGAAATCTATATCATCACCTTCATTTCCAAAACAATGATGAACTACCACAACTACATTTAATATTGAATTCATCAACTTATGATAGAAAGTTCATGAATAAAACCCAGTCTAAAAAACCACTTTAAAAAAACCAAATGCAAATGATGAGCACTCACATGTAGTTTGTGCAAGGTTATGATCAACAAAGAAACCTTAAACAAATCTGTCATGAAATCAAACATGAAGTTCATGATTTGCATAATTCATATATGTTTCAAAACAATAAGACAACAAGTGGTGTCATAACCTTGGTGAAAGTTCAACATTTGTGTGAAATCATCACCACCTTCATTTCCACAATAAAAATGAATTGCCACAACTTGGTGCCTCATGCTTCCTACTACTTAAAACCCTATGGCCATGTGAAGGGCCAAGATTTCCCCTCACTAGTCCAACATCGAATACCTAAAGCATTAGAATGTCCTTTCAATAGTTGACATGTGAACTTGCCTTATTTTGAATCTACTTATTTAATTTATTGTTCAAATAGTACTTCTATATTTGCTTCCATGTTATTTAAAGCCTAGGCATGGATAGGTGAAAATTGTTGAAACTTTAAAGCAACCACCATGAGTCGTCATGAAACTTGTTGGGGTTCTATTGCAATTTGAAGTCCTAAATCATGACAATTAAAAACCCAACAAAAGTAAAATTTCTTTATTAGATGTTTAAAATGTGCATTTTTTTTTTCATATGTTTCCAAGATTCATTTTGTGATTTTTACTTGTTAAAACATGCCCCAAACAATCATGAAATGCACCATATGTATAGATTTCAGAAATTGTAGGTCATCAATGTGGGAAGGGTTATTTTGTGCAAAATGGTAAATTGCATAGTTTTTATCATAGTATATTAGTTTCTTTTGTAATGTTTTTTATAACCCAAGTTGCATTTGGTTGTTATGTTAGATTAGTAAATTTAGAAAGTAATTATCGTTAAAATAAATAGTTAAATATTTTGGTTATAATAAAGTTAATAGTTGAATGCATTTTTAGTTTTCGTTTAACACTTTTTTTTGCAAATCATGTTCTACACCTTATTTGATTTTTAGAACATGAACTAGAATGTGAACCTTTTATTAAATGAAAATAAAAAAACATGGTTGGCGACTAATGTTTGAATTGCTTTACAACTTGAAAAAACCCAAAAAATGATTGATCAATATATCATGAAAAGTAAAAAAATTTGAAATACAAAGATCAAATTTAATGTCATCAATTATAAAATATCAATAATGACACCAACTTATCAAAATGATAGGACTTTTTAAAAGTTAGAATGTCAATAACTTGGTTTAGTCACCATCATTGAATAAGTAAATGCTAGGAATCTTGATTCCAATTTCCTAATATGATGAAAATAATGATGATGAAAATATATTTTCATCACCATCGTTACAATGTTTATGAATATTTATTGGGACCTTATTGTGCATCAACATTCTTATGTAATTTATACTTCCAACATCACTTTCACCAATTGACATCAAGTTTGAACAAGAGAATGAAATTTGAGGAGATTTTTAATTCAAAGTTTTCACACCACCAAATACCTCATTTGTTAATAAGGTACAACAAGTAATCAAACATTTAAACTAATGCACATGAGTGCATTCATGGTTGGGGTACGCAATAGGAACCATGACAACTTTTTGTTTTATATCTTGAATCTTAAAGCAAGGACTTAATAAAATGAATGTTTTGAGTTCCTAAACAATGAAAAAGGGATATGTATGTTTAGCTTTCAACCAGTAAGTGTTATAATGAATGATTCAAATCAATTGAACAAATTTTGAATGTCTTACCTTCAAGTATAAAACAAAAGGAATGTAAGACTACATGACATTTCCTCTCATTTGGAATGCCAAAACTTTATTGAAAACATAAAATATTGTCCTATTTTTTTCACCCACCTCTCCTACATTTCTTTCCAAATCTTTGAAATGTAATTTTGTAATTAATAAAACTAATTTGGTTATCCTTATTAACACAACTTTTTTTATGAAAAAAAATCCAAGACTCTAGCATTAATTCCACAAAATTTGGTGATTTTTCATACTAAAAAATTATGTTATCATATAGGACACACTTTATTTTATTTGTGGTTAAAATATGGAACAATTTGAACAAATGTTGTTAGTCTTGCTAAAACCTTTCAATAGTGGGACATGGTTTTTGAGCCAATTTTCAAGATATTTAAGAACATGTTTTAATCATCCTTGAATCACAAAAAATCGCCACCATTTTAATATAAAAATATGTGAATATATTTAATGAAAAAATAATCTACCAAATAAATTATTTCGTAAGTGTAACGGTCATTTAAAATAGTCTTTTTAAGAGTGATTTTGGGGCAAGACATTCCTTTTGAGACCCCAACCTTGATTGCACCCACATGACCTTGTAAATGCTTTTAAAAAGTTCAAGAGTTCTTCAAACGATAACTAAACCAAATTTAAAATGTTTTTCATTGAATTCATTATTATAAAAAGAATGATGGCATCTATGATTAACATGGCATCATCATAATTCATAAAACATTCAAGAAGATATATAAATAACACAATGTTCACAAAATTTTTTATAGGATATTCATGTAATTCAATTCATTATGCAAGTATGAAATTAAACCATGAACATCCACTATAAATGTAAAATGAATGAAGAATCTATATTTTATCATGTGTCCATCACTATTGATCCATCATATAACATGTTTGATGAAGGGACAATGGGCTTATGGAATGTTCCATACAAGCTTCCATGGGTGTCATTACTCATTGGCTGGTTGAACTTCAAATCCTATACAAGGGTCTATTTCCATTAGGCTACTATGATCATAAATTTCTAGACATTAACCTCGTACCTCTATATGTCATGCATTGATTGAAATGTAGAGTTGTGATAACTAAAATGAATCAACCTTTGAATCATTGGACAATGACACATGTCATCCTTCATTATGGGAACATAGGTTCCTTTTTAAAGTTCCTTACAATATTTTCATGTGTCATTTTTTATGAAAAGTATTCCCAAGGTTCCCAATGTTAACTAATTACAGATTTTCCAAAATAATTGCAGCTTTCCCATGGAAAATGATTATTAATGCAACATGGCACCTAACAAGATATTAGTTGCTTTCCACAAGTTTGCTACCATCATAATAGTTCATGTGTAATTGTGATTACAATAAGCTAATCGAAAGATACCCTAAAGCAAACCAAAATGTGTCTATTACTGTTTAAACCTAAGTGGTGGCCAAGTCAAACATTTTTTTTCCTTGTTCCAAGGGAAAAAAAACATTTTTACTAAAATATTTGAAAATCGCACTTGTAACCTAGCCATTAGATTTTTGTTACAAATTCAAAACATATTGTACATTCTATGCATTTATTCTTAACTAACAAAATTCTAACATATTCAATTTGAAATGATCAAACCTTTTTGTTATATATATACATTTATATAAGTGCAACAATATTGTTGTAAGCCACCATCATGGTAATGAGATTTAGCTTATGATCTTTTTCATTTTTGACTTTAAGAATTATTCCGGTCAACTACCATTCTATGAAACATCTTTCCAACACCATTTGGCCCTTGATGAACAGGTCATGGGATGCTTATATTAGTGTTGGTTTGGTATATAAGGTTTTAGTGAGTATGTATTAAGGTATGCACTTGGGTATGTAGAACCATAACCAACTAATATCCATTTATAAAAAGTTGGGGACATACTCTGATTTGTTGTTTGCCTTCACCAATGCTACCATTGCACTTGTTCATACCTCAAACTTTTATATTTTGACAGAATCCTATTCATATATTGTGTGAGATTTTTTTGTATGTTTTGGGTATGTATATGTCACATTTAGTGAAGCTTTAAAAACATTAGGACTTTGTGTTTTCTGTTGTTCATGAGTGGTAAGAATTGTGCCCTACCATGTACTCTCCATTGGAACAACTCCTCCAACTTCTAGGCTAAAGAAAAAAACCACTTCTTGATGGTTGTTTGTTGAATTCTTTTTTTCACTTCAAATTAAAGTCTTGATGTGAATATTCAATACCCATATGTATATATTTCATACTAGTTGGTATGAGGTTGTTTATTCATGTTCATACTTGAAATACCCCCAAAACATGTAGCTGACAGTTATATTAACCCACCTAATATGTCTATTTGGATTTATTTTTTTAATATTCATGTTTTTACTTAATGTCTAAATTGAGAAAACTTTAATACCGATACCCAACTGGTATGTTAAAATGGACATACCTGACCAACACTAGATTATACATTGCAAGGCCTTCTATTGGTTCATCACCATTAAATTTCCTTACTTTTCTTATAGCTTAAACCATAGATCTAGGAGATAGTCTACTTTTTTAATCTAGGTCATAAATTTATCATTTTACAAAATTTTATGAACTATTAAACTTTGGACTTTTCCCTTAACACATAATTTGACCCACCCAAAAAAATGTGCAATCCAATCTTAAGTGAAATAGACAAAGGCACAAATTTGAATTTGTTACAATTTTCAACTTAAATTTGAACAATGGCCTTTACATTAATCTTCCTTTGAATAACTTGTGATTCATTGTGAAGAAATATTGACCATGAACATAAATTAACATAACATTTTCCCTTTAGAATTTTCCACATGAAACCACTCAATATTTTTTTCCTTTGAGAAAGATAAGGTGCAAAAGTTCCATTCCATGATATTAACTCAAATTTTATGTAGCTTTGAATGTAATTAAACTTTAGATTACCTCTTTTTTATGCAAAAGAACTTGAATTCCTTAACATAATATCCAAAATGGAATTAAACCAAAATTACATTGGAATGAAATAAAATGAGATGCATTAAATGGAGTAGATTTTTTGAAATAAGTGAAATATCAAATCATTTGCCTAGGCTTGCCTAATCAGAACTTCAATTTCATACTTAGTCTTTTAAGCTAGTTCTAAGTTACTAGTTATTCCATATAGGCGTGGTTGAAAATCACCTTATTTTGTGGAAGCTACTTCTAGCATTAAGGAGTTGTGGACCCAAATTAATATGTAGTCCTGGCCCAATAAAATTGACGACAACCAAATTAGTTGGTATGATTGAAATTTTTGTGGTATAATCAATGCAATATTGCCTCCTTTCAAAGGTATTTTTGATGGGATGTATGAATCTTCGTGGCAATATTGTTATGGGATTTATCCATCCTTATAGTACTTTTGCCTTCATGTGGTTAGCTTTTTATTTTATGGGGATTCTCAGTGTCCATCACCCTAGTACCATGGTCATGGGAACACACATAATTTGGCTATCATTCCAGTTCCAAATCAAGTTGTTTGAAATTTTAATAAAATGATCTTGATAATAATACATCTACATACCTATAGCACCTTCATAGCTTCAACACTAGTTATATTATTTGTAGAAATTATGAAAATTTCAAAACAAATTTTTTCTCAAAGAACAAAATTTTGTGAAGGAAAATAGAAAATATTTTTGGAATGTTAAAGAATATATATATTTTTAACATGGAATCTTCAAAATAAATTAATTAATTGACAAACATGTGTTGAAGCTACCCATGTACTGCAGTATGACAATACACTATTGGAAATGACATCCTTGTTGCAAAGATTATAGATAAAATATCTCATAATTCAATAACTTAACAAAGAATGTTTTTGCATTGTGCACATATACGAATCATGCAACTATCAACTGCTATGAATGACCATAAGTGATTATTGTTTCATTTGAAAGTTAAGCAATTTAGATTAAAAAATTATTGGGTTAATTTAAACCAACCCAATAATTTTAACACACAGTTTTAAGTTAATCATGCCAACTTGCACTAACTTCAAAGCTTTCCTTTCCAGTTCCCACTCATATTGGTTCCCACTCATAAACCCTAAACCACTAGACATTCCAAAGTTACTCCCTTTGGAAATTAATTACATGTGTTCTAATGGCCATGGAAGAGGATAACAAAAAGGCAATGTTGATTGTTGAAGGATGGTGAAGATGTTAAAATGACAAAAGGATGGTATGGGCTTTGAGGTCCTTTGTACCTTCAGACACCACCAGATGGGATCTTTCAAAAGACCTTGATGTACACAATGCTGAGCTGACTTGACACAGAACCTCTTCCCTACACTAGAGGTACTGTTACTTTTCTTTAAAGCTTGGCTATATTTTGTTGCAGCATTAGAGTATGTACTAGACTTTCATTCATGGTGTTTTTGCTTTCTACTTAGCTTAAAGTTTTGTTATGTTATGTGCAACAAATGGCCTCCATATGCACCATTTTTCACTTGCAAATGGGGGGAAGGGGTGGGAGAGGATTGGGAATTTTTTGGATATTGGTGGTATTGAAGGGGTTTGAAGATGAGAGATTATGTGGCCAACCATGGGACAATCATACGATAAGATCAAAAACATGTCTTCTTGCATTTCATGAAAGAGACGATTTGTGTAAGGATTAAAGAGACAATCAAACCACAAAGCTTTTTAAATGATAAATTTCATTTCATTTCATTTGTCTTCCATTGGCCAATGGGGGCACAAAATGAATGATGTTGTCCGATTACTCCTCTTGTTGATTTGGTGTGTTTTGGTGTTTGGTCCCACGAAGTACAAAAACACACTCCAGAACCCACACCAACCACCTAACTCTCTTCTCTTCAAAAATGTATGGTCATGTGATTGGCCTTCAATTATTTTAAGTCTCCAAGTAGGCCCCATACTTCAGGAAAGCGCCCAACTCCCATCCCATCCTTGAGGAGTAGCATAAGATCCCTCCCAATTTCTATGAGGGAAATTGATGGACATAAGGTGCCCTCCACATACACTAAAAATTTTCTTGGAGTGCTTTACGTGGGGGTGACGCCCCAAGGACAAGCACATTACTGAAAAGAGGGCCCATATGAGGTGATAGCCAAAAGCTGGGCTGATTCCGGCAGTACCCTGTCCTGGGGTGTTACCTTACACTTTATCACAGCCCAATTGGGTGGTGGCTTTTGAGAGCCGCTTTTGAGGTCCGTTCTTTTATTTCTCCTTTACTTTTCTTTTCTTTTTCCTTTTTCCTTTTGATTTTGGGGGGTTTTCTTTACTGCTTCCCATCCATCCATCCATCCATCCATCCCTTTCCCATTTTTCGTCACATACTGTCGCTTTACTCACACACCAAAATCGCAGGCAACAAAATGGGATAAGGATGGTACCTGCAAACTACAGTGTGCATTG
>Ga0116229_10002018_pt1 | contig 32475 bp, 20 predicted proteins | sample S1TSphgellanicum_3_FD_87313 | JGI IMG/M metagenome (GOLD analysis project Ga0116229, IMG submission 87313) | Host-associated microbial communities from peat moss isolated from Minnesota, USA - S1T2_Fc - Sphagnum magellanicum MG | ecosystem: Host-associated > Plants > Peat moss > Unclassified...
GGGGGGGGGGGTGTGTGTGAGCCTTTTTTTTTGTTAGGGTTTGAAGCTCTGACAAAAACCCACAATGCTTCTTCTTCCCAACGTGTTGTCCTCGTTGTGGGAGAAGACGACGTCGTCGTTGTCGTCGTTGTTGATGGAGGATTTTTGTCGTCCAAAAGAAGAAGGGAAATGGGCTACCCAATTGCCTTCTGGTTTCGGTGCTTATACTCCTTGCCTCGTCGATTCTTTTGTCGTTACTGTTTCCAATTTGCTCCTTCTCTGTGTTACGCTTTACCGTATCTATTATCTTGTTGCTTCTTCTTCTTCTTCTTCTTCTCCTTCTTCATCTTCTGCCTACCACAACAACAAAAAATTCAAGCTCAAGAATCCTCCCTGGGGACACTTGTTCGCCATCCTGTTGGTTGCCTGTTGTGTTATTGGACCACTGTTGCAAGTCGTGTTGGGGATCTCTAACGTCAATCTCGACGGGGAGCTTTCTCTGCCTCCCTACGAGGTACCTGCTCAAATTTTCTTCCCTTGTCCCTCTCGCAGCTCAACACACACACACCTGCTCATTGTATCAAGCTAAGTGTTCTAGATGTTATCCTATGTGATGTGGAGGTCACCATATCCAGTGATGATCCAAAATGTGGATCCAAAGCAACATAATTTAATTTCATGGATATGATTTTCTTGTGTCGCCTTAGACAGAGCCATCAATTGCCTGGCTTTTTTGTGGGTGCATTTACAGCTCTTAATTGACATGAAAATGAGTTCAGCAGCCAAGAATTCGTGTAAAATCATACAGGGACATACAGGGACAGCATATCTTTCATAATAATCATGGCAGAAAGAAGATCACAAACAAAAAACCTCTCTCACTTCCTAAGGTAGACCAGGGTTACAAGAGAGCTTGCTTTCCAATCAGAGGAACTAGTAGCCTACACATTACCCTCCTGCAGCTGAAAACAACCAGTTCTTCATTATGCTGACTTGTGCCTGCATCTTTGTTTGTTGTTTATGAATGTGACATCTGGATTTGTTTTTTTTTCTTTTGCCGGGGGTCTTTCTTTGGTGTTTTGAGGAGAGAGCTAGTGGTAATTGCTGTGTGCTCTTCTGAAATGCAGTGTGCACTTTGGAATATGTTATAACATTGTCGACTGAATTTGGATGATGTGGATTGTGTTGCATTGGACTGTGGCATTGAGATTTAATCTGCTGTGAGTTGGTGGTGTCTGGCAGTTGTTGACCTTCCTGGTGTCTGTTGCAACATGGCTTTCTGTGTTGGCAATGCTGTGCGTTGAAATGAAGACGTACACTAAAGACCTCATTTGGTATGTCCGATTTGTACTTGTTTACGTAGTGGTGGCACAAACAGCCATACTCCGGTATCTGCTTGCTCTCAAAGACTATTCCACAGAAGTGGCCATGCGGGTTGTGTTCGGGGAATATCTCTGTGCAGTTTTGTTTTGTGTCTTTTACACATTTTACTTCCCGGCCTTGGAGCCTCAAACTGATTTTACACCTATCCTGGTTCATGATGAGCAATACTATGGGTCAGAGTATGAACCCCTGGCTGGAGAACAGGAGGTTTGCCCTGAGCACAATACAAGCTTCATCTCCTTTCTTTTGTTTGAATGGATGACACCCTTGATGAAATCTGGTTACAAGAAGCCAATTGGTGACAAGGATGTCTGGCTTCTTGATAAGTGGGATACAACAGAACAAGTGTACTCAACTTTTCAGCATTACTGGTATGAAGAACGGGCTCAACTTAACCCGAGTTTGCTTAGAGCATTGAACCGCAGTCTGGGAGCTCGCTTCTGGCTTGGTGGGATTTACAAGGTTGGAAACGATGCAGCTCAGTTTGTGGGTCCTGTCTGCTTGAGCCTGGTCTTGGTGTCAATGCAAAATCAAGAGCCTGTTTGGAAAGGCTATGTATATGCTGCATTGATCTTTGCTGGGGTGATGTTTGGAGTGCTATGTGAAGCCCAGTACTTTCAAAATGTCATTCGAGTTGGGTTCCGTACTCGCTCAGCCCTGACTGCAGCTATCTTCCGAAAATCTCTGCGGCTGTCTCAAGCAGGTCGAAGAGGTTTCACAATGGGGAAGATAACCAACCTTATTACCTCAGATACTGATGCCGTTCAGCAAACCTGCCAGCAGCTACATTCACTTTGGTCTGCACCACTTCGTATCATCATTGCGATTGTTCTCTTGTATCAACAGCTTGGGTTGGCATCAATTCTTGGATCAATAATGCTCCTTTTACTGTTTCCTGTTCAAGCCTTCATCATTAGTTGGATGAAGAATCTTCAGAAACAGGGCTTGCAGCGTACAGATAAGCGAATTGATCTTATCAGTGAAATTCTTTCTGCAATGGATATTGTGAAATATTTTGGCTGGGAGGAAAGCTTCAAGACGAAAGTTCTGGGCATCAGGGCTGATGAAATCAGCTGGTTCAGAAAGTCACAGCTGCTCAATGCAGTCAATTCATTCCTTTTAGATGCTGCTCCGGTCTTGGTGGCAGTTCTTGCTTTCGGGCTCTACACTTATTTTGGAGGTGAATTGACCCCAGCCAAGACATTCACATCCCTCTCTCTTTTTGCAGTACTGCGGTTTCCACTCTACACACTACCAACCCTTATTGTCTCCATTGTTAATGCAAATGTCTCTCTTAAGAGACTGCAAGAATTTCTGGTAGCTGACGAACGGGATCTACAACCAAACCCAGCCCTGGAATATGGCTTACCAGCCATTTCTATAGAAAACAGAACATTCTCCTGGGATCCTACATTGGAGTGGCCAACATTGTCAAACATAAACTTGCATGTTGAGGTTGGTAGCTTAGTGGCTATTGTGGGGAGCACAGGGGCAGGGAAATCATCAATTATCTCAGCTATCCTTGGGGATCTTCCAGCAGTTTCTGGAAGACCGGCAATTGTTCGGGGTAAGGTAGCATATGTCCCTCAAGTGTCATGGATTTTCAATGCAAGTGTGCAAGATAACATACTTTTGGGATCTCCTTATGAACCTGAGCGCTATAAGATGGCCATTGATGCCAGTGCTCTTGCTCAGGACTTGGCATCACTACCAAATGGAGATCTAACAGAGATTGGAGAACGTGGGGTTAATATTAGTGGTGGGCAAAAGCAGCGTGTTTCCATAGCTCGAGCCATTTATTCCAATGCTGATGTCTACCTTTTGGATGACCCATTAAGTGCCCTTGATGCTCATGTTGCTAAACAGGTGTTTGAAACTTGTCTCCTAGAGAAACTCCGGGGAAAGACTCGTGTTTTGGTCACAAATCAGTTACACTTCCTATCACAAGTTGATAGAATTATTCTGGTCAATGAAGGGGAGATCAAGGAGCAGGGAGCATTTGATGAATTGCTTGCAAATGGTCCACTGTTTAAGCAGCTGATGGAAAATGTAAGAAGCATGGAAGAGAACATGGATGATGATGGTGACAAGATGATTGAAGCTGGAGATGGTATGGATGTCTTTACCCTGTTTTCATGCTATTTCAAGCTTTTCTTTTGGTAGTTATCTTCTGATGGCTGTTTCCATCACCAGCTTTAAAGTCGTGATCACCAGGCCAAGCTTGTTTTCTGTAGGGTAATCTTGGATCCTAGTATTAACCTAAGTTGTAATGACCCACTACCCAAGTGTAAACTTGTCTAAAAGGTGTAGTAGGGACTACAGTAAATTATTTCCTGATACTGGTTGTTGTAGAGGTCAATGTGATCCAGATGAATGGAGCAAAGAGTGAGGAGGCTTTTTTGTTGGAGCATCGGGTGAGTTCAAAGAAAGACATGGAGGACATGGAGAAGAAGAAGAAAGATGTGAAGGCAATTCTCATCAAGGAAGAGGAAAGAGAGACAGGAGTCATGTCTTGGAAGGTTCTTTCAAGGTATATTGAGGCAATGGGTGGTACATGGGTGGTTGTTGTACTCTTCTTTTTCTATGTTATGGTGGAAGTTGCCCGGCTTTCCACAAGTGGATGGCTTGCCATCTGGACAGATGAAACTAGGCCAAAGATGCATGGGCCTTTTTTCTACCTCCAAGTATATATGCTTCTTTCCTTTGTTCAGGTTTTCTTCAACTTTGGCAATTCCTTCGGGCTTGTATTGTCAAGCTTAGTGGCGGCAGGAAAATTGCATAATAGAATGTTGGAATCAGTTCTCCGAGCGCCAATCTCCTTTTTCCATGTGAATCCACTGGGAAGAATTCTGAATCGGTTTGCAAAGGATACAGGTGAGATTGACCGTACCCTTGCCTGGTACGTCAATGGACTCTTGGCTGCTGGTTTTGAGCTGCTATCAACCTTTGTCCTTATTGGGTTTGTGAACACCATTGCTTTGTGGGCTATCTTACCTCTGTTATTGGCGTTTAATATGGCTTACCTGTATTTTCAAAGCACTGTGAGGGAAGTGAAGCGTCTTGATGCCATTACAAGGTCACCTGTGTATGCTCAATTCAGTGAGACCCTGAATGGTGCTGCTAGCATTCGGGCTTACAATTTGTATGACAGGATGGCTATCAAGAGTGGGAGGGCTGTGGATGCTAACATTCGCTATATGGTTGTCAATACGAGCTCAAATCGGTGGCTTTCTATAAGGCTAGAATTTTTGGGTGGTCTGATGATCTGGATTACAGCTACATTGGCGGTGTTTGGGAATGCCCGGGCAAGTGACCAAGCTGCATTTGCTCCCCAAATGGGCCTTCTTCTGAGCTACACACTTAATATCACATTCCTAATGATGCTAACCCTTCGCTTAGCTAGCTTGGCAGAGAATAGCTTCAATGCGGTTGAGCGAGTGGGAAATTATATTGATACACCTTCAGAAGCTCCACTTGTAATCGAAGGTTATCGCCCACCTCCAGCATGGCCTACAGATGGAGCTATTGAGTTCCAGAATGTTGTTATGAGGTACAGGCCTGACTTACCACCAGTGATACATGGATTGTCTGTCAAAATCCATCCCATGGAGAAGATTGGTGTGGTGGGCCGGACAGGGGCAGGAAAATCAAGCATGATCAACACTCTCTTCCGGATGGTGGAGGCAGAAAGTGGGCACATTCTCATTGATGGATTGAGTATCAGGAAGATGGGTCTATCTGACCTACGGAAGAATCTTGGGATTATTCCGCAGTCCCCAGTGCTTTTTTCAGGCTCGATGCGCTTCAATCTGGATCCTTTTGGTAAACATACGGATGCTGATTTGTGGGAGTCTCTTGAGCGAGCTCATTTGACAGATGTTTTCCACAGAAACGGAATTGGACTTGATTCTGAAGTATCTGAAGGGGGGGAGAACTTCAGTGTTGGACAGAGACAGCTACTGAATCTGGCACGTGCACTCATAAGAAGACCAAAAATATTGGTTCTCGATGAGGCAACAGCATCTGTTGATTATGCAACTGATGCCCTTATCCAAAAGACGATACGCAAGGAGTTCAAGTCATGTACAATGATAACCATTGCACATCGTCTAAACACCATCATTGACACTGACCGTATTCTTGTTCTTGATGCAGGGATGCTGATTGAATTCAATACCCCACAGCAGTTACTTTCAAATGCAGACAGTATGTTTTCAGGTATGGTTCAGAGCACTGGGGCAGCCAATGCTCGCCATTTGCACCGCATTGTCATGGGTGGAACTAACATGGAGTCAGAAATTGAGGAGGTCAATCAATCCCAATATTTTGCCAATGGGCACTAGAGCTATGAGCATTGTGTATTCTTGTCAAGACTGTATATTCAAATTGTGATTATGATGGGAAGGAGTTCAAAAAACTCAAAGCAAAACTGGACTGTTGTCAAGTACTTCACCAGGTAAGGACAGCTGTCTTTCTTTTGATATTAGTGCAATCAGTGCAAAAGATAGGATAAAATTTCATGTCAATTTCAAGCAAGTACATCAAGTTGATTCTCAAAAATGCCTAACATGGTTTCAAATCAAAGGGAAATTTGCACAAGCCTCAATACATATTTTAAGACGAGCTACTTTTCATGTGTGACATCTAAGGCCTTGGCAGCTGAATCATATACATCACCCAGATGTTGATGTTAGCACATAAACTCCTCCAGTAACTGTATGCTGAGCTTGCATTGGGCAGTGTTGAGGTGCAGGCCATTATGATGCAACATTTGCTTCTTACAGCTAACATGACAAGAGCAGGGTGTGGGCTTTGGAGGATATGTGGTGGATGACCAATTGCTTTTGAAGGTTGCCTGTCCTCATGCATGGGCAAACCAGTCAAAACTGGGTGCTGCAAAGTATCCATTTCAGAAGCTCATGAAACTACAAGCCTGTGGTTTCTCAGACATAGGAAAATAAGATGTATCTTCTTACCATTCAAGTTCTCCTTGAATGGTGACAAATCCTGAATCTTTCTCAGTTTGAAAGGTCTATTCAAATTCTTTTTGAATGGTAACAAATCCTAATCTTTCTCAGTTTGAAGGTCTTCAACTAATATGGGTCTTCCTGAAGGTTGGTGATGTTTAGACACAAATCATATTGATCCTGTTTAGATGATTTGTTAGGGAACATAACGAGAGCAAAAAACCAAGAGTGTTCAAATATGACCGGCACCCTAAGGTTATCTGCTGAATCTATAGCAGTTAGTTCTATTTGATTCCTTATTTCTCAGCACATCTGATATTCTGTTACTGCCCAGAATGAAATATTGGCTTTTGTTCATTCTCTTTTGCATGTTGTACATGGGAAACATGGTTGTACTCTGAGATTGTATGATGGATACTCATGGCAGCTTGTCACTGCTATTTTTTATGAAGGTGATTGTCTGACACTTTGTGAGCGACTCTCAGAAGGTTATGACTGCAGCACTCTTTGTTGTGTGACTTTCAGAGTTTGTGGAGATTTCTGTCCAATCTCATAGATATCTGAGAGAGGTGACTCTGTTGTTCTTGAGCAGTGAGCTCTATACTCGTTTAACATGGTTTCATCCTTATGTCCTTTAAACTTTTGTACTCATTTGGGTAGAAGCCATCTCTTCCTGTCCTTGCTGTGAATGGGTTCTGTTCACACTTTTTTCTTGATGTGTAGGCATAGTCTCAAGGTTTTAGTGATGTGCTTTCTGTTCTACTTCCTTGAGCAGCTCTTTTTGGCTAGTCATTTCTCATGGTCAGTTTTTGCATTGTCTCTCCATATGGTGGTGGCTTTTCAGTTCACTAGCTGAGTTTAGGCATCATAATGGTGTGCTATATGACTCTTTGATGGATGTCCAAAAGTCTAATGGACTACAAGATAGAATACTAAAAGGAGATAATGAGCATGATAATGATATTATCTCTTGTACCTTTGTTCTTGTGTTGATGTTCATGCCAATGAAGCAAGGTTCTTTCGTTTTCTGTGTGCATCTATTTTGCAATGCCAGATGTTGATGTCAAAGCAAACAAGAAAGCAGGAGGTTTGGGTGATGGCATCAGGCTGGCTTCTGGAGCTATTCACATATACTGGAGTTGAACAAATGTTTGGGTATTGTACACATCCCATCCAGGTGTTGTGTTATCTCAGTTGTTTTTCTAGCCCTTTGCAAATGAACATCCAAACCGTCTTCTTTTCATACTGCCACAGATCATGAGTGACAAATAAAACTCTTGTTATGTGCAATCACTTCACCTACTTCTCCCTATGCTTCTTCTCCCTGTTTTCTGTGTTTTCTTGGGACTCAGCTTTCTTGAAACCTATGCGGACCTTCTAGTAATGAGTTCTAGTAACGGAATCCTTCTTGAATTGTTGGGATTGCAGTGAGTGAGGATTTGATCATCATGATTTGGTGTTCAAATTTACAGCAGCCCCTTGCTCATCATGTTGATGGGAATGTAATAAGGGAATCCTTATTGTTGGAATTGTTGGAATTGCAGCAAGTAGGAGGATTTGATTGTCATGGTTTGGTATGGAATCCTTTTTGAATTACAGCCAGCAAGAGGATCTGATTGATTGTCACAGGTTTTGTATTCAAATTACCAGGAGCTCCCTCTGCTCATTGTCTGTGATAATGGCCTCTTCTCATAATGGAATCCTTCTTCAATTGTTGGAATGTTCTTTGCAGCAAGAGAGTGAGAGGATTTGATTGTCCATGGGTTTTCTTGTTCTAAATGACCAGCTGCTCATACCATGTTGCATTCATGATGATGGTGAATAATCCAGCTGCAATAATATTGTTAGGAGTTGCAGTTGCTCATGCAGATTGAGGGACAGCTAAGGAACTTCCTTGCAGGGTAGAAGAGTTCGACAGCCAAAAATGTAAGTGCTTCTGATGTTGTTGCATTTATAACACTCTTTTTGTGGTTCCTTTAGCCTGTTCTGTTGGTTGTTTGCTTCTTTGTTCTGTGCCATGTTCTTTCCCTCTGTCAGCAATGACATGGGCAATGATTTGTTGGAAGACCACATCTTTTTCTTCCAAGCTCATCTTCTTCTTGAAGGACACGTCCTCTTCTGCGGAAGAAGTATACAATCAAAAAAGTATGCAACAAAATCACACCAGAGGAGAGGAGAGGAGAGGAGAGGAGAGAAGAGGAGAGGGAAGGGAGGCAGACGAACTGGCTCAAGTGTGAATGGGGATGTTGTCATGAAGTGGCGAAATCTACCTACGAGAACTGGACACGTGTAGTGTAGCATTTGAATAGCTGGCCGTGCACAGTTGTCATCATCTTGGCCCTTGGCCCTTGGCCCTTAGACCAAACTGAGAGGCCAATTTAGACGCAACGTCCGCGAACTTTCTTCCCTTTCTTTTTGTTCATGATTTCTTTTCCTTTTCTACTTTCCGTTGATTGGCCTTTCGACGTCATCAAACTGAGTGGCCAATGTAAACGCAGCTTCTGCGCACTTTCTTTCTGATTTCTTTTCCCTTCTGCTTTCCTCTGATTGGCCTTTCGACGTCACCAAAATAACACAGTTTCTGCGCACTTTCCTTCTTTCTTTCTTAAGATTTCTTTTCCTGTCTGCTTTCTCTCTGATATTTTTCCCCTTCCGTAACGTCCAAGGGACGGCTCAGATGTTACCAAGGCGGACACACGGATGCAAGTAAGCTGCGATGACGGTTCAGATGTGCCGAATACGGACACTGTGGAGGACTAGGAGGCAATGCAAAAGATGGAAGTTAGAAAGAAGGGCGGTGAGGAGTAGCATATTCCGCCGTAGAATGTGGGATATGTTCCAGACGATGATGACTCATCACTTGGACCCCAAGCGGCGTCGCTGCGCGCAGCGCTTCTCACGCGTCGTCGCGGGCGACGAGTGTGTCGTCCGTCCTCCGTCGCGTGAGCTTCTTGGAGCCTACGTTTGCCTCCGCGAATTGCGAGTCTTGTGAACTGCGAGTGTCCTTTCCGAACTGTTTACAGACATTCTGTTGCCCCCAATTGCAAGACTCACAGTTGTGTGCATATCCGATTGCCGGTATCTTCGTCGGCAGCTTCGAAGATTTCCGCCTATAAAGCTGCATCGACTCGACTTTTGTTCATTTACAAATTCTAGTAGTCGCTCTCTCTCTCTCTCTCTCTCTCGCTCTCATCTGCTTTCTTACCTTGACTCTCTCATCATTTGCATTTTAGGATTGCGGTTGTTGAGTTTTTTGGTACCCAATTTATTTGTTTGTTTGTAGCACACGTTGTTTGTTGTTGTCCAATCTTCTTCCAGTTAAGGTCTGCCTGCGTCTTGCTTGGGTTGGTTTTGTTGTGAGAAGAGATAAAGCAAGTGAAATTTGGGTTGAGATTCCTCGGAAAGGATTTGAGATTTCTGGGGGTTTAGGGTTTCGAGTGTAGTGAAAAGAAGTGGGTGCTGGTGATTTGAAGCTTTGATCGCGTTGAAGTTGTAGACAGTCTTGTGAAGCTGCTCGGGAGAAATAAAGGTTTTAGTAGATGGTCGAGAAACAAAGAACGCAAGCAGCAGCGAGCCGGCGAGGGGAGGCGAAGCTACTAGGGACGCGACCTGTGAAGAAGCAGGGAGTTAGCAAACATGGCGCGAAAACGGGTCCCGAGTCTTTGTCGTCGTCGTCGCCATACAGAGGAGTGCGCATGAGACAATGGGGGAAATGGGTATCTGAGATTAGAGAACCGAACAAGAGATCGAGGATTTGGCTCGGCTCCTTCCCTACAGCGGAGATGGCGGCTCGTGCTTACGATGCTGCTGTCGTCTGCTTGCGAGGACCATCAGCGCCCATGAATTTCCCCAATTCTCCCTCTCTTTCACTCCCCTTGTGCAATTCTCCCAAAGATATCCAAGCTGCTGCCGCTGCCGCCGCCGCTGCAGAGGAGCAGCACTGCAGCGGCAATCTGTTCTCGAAACCGGTTGCTGCAGTTTCGCTTAGCGCACAGTTAGAAGACATTGATCGGCTTCCCGCGTCGTCAAGTCCTGAACCTGCCGAGTCGCAAGCATCAGGAACTACTACTTCTGGCGAAGAAGTCTGCATGTTCAATACGCGCTCCAGTGATGCGGTGATACTATCTGAAAATTCTGATCTCGAATGTACTACTGAGGAATCTGCAGATTCACGTCCGGTTGAACAGAAAGATGTGAAGGATCATCAATCGGTGGTGAAGCAGCAGCTTGACGAAAACATGGAATGTACTGGGGAATCAGCAGCACCGGCAGGGATGATCATCCCTGTAGAAGCAGCAGCAGCAACAGGAGCAGTGCTGGTTCAGCAACTGGATCAAGACGATAGTTTTCCATTGGAATATTCAAGTATGTGGGATCTTGGAATGGCCAGCACGGATGATCTAGAAGAACTACCTTTTCTAGATTTACCTCCTCTCCTTGATCTCGAACATACTCAACAGCAGGAGCAGCAGCAGATCTTTGGCTTTGAAACTGATTCAGCCACGCTTGAGTTCACTGATCTCTGGCCGGATCTCATGGATTCCAAAGATTTGGACTATGCCAGCTTGTTGTGATTATGGATGATGATGATGGAGTAAGGGGGGAAAATATCCAGCAAGAAATTGTAGGCGATCCAAGACCATAGTTGATGGTGAAATCTGCATTTTCAAGTTGCAAAAATCTCTCTGACAGCTCCTGTGATCCTCAGAGAGTGCCAGAATCTGAAGCTGAGTTTTCGGCATTTGAGAAAAGAATCTGGCTCAGGGGTGGGTGGCTGGGTTGGTGGGTGAGTGGGTGTGCGTGTGTCTGAGGTGCCCGCCAAGCTCAACGACAGCAAACAACAACAAAACATCAAAGAATCTCTCTAGAAGCAACAACTGGAGAGACAAGATTGAGAACTTGGGCCTGCAAGACATGAAATGAAATGAAATGATTCTGCATTCCACCACCACCACCCACAAGTAAGGTACTCATGGAACATCAGTTTTCCAAAAAGTTTTCCCAACAGTGTCCACAATCGAAAGTTTCTGGCTATAATAGATATATAGATAGATAGATAGAGAGAGACATTTACACAATGATCATCATCATCTCAGCACCATTTTGCTGATCATGATTTAGAAACACAATTTTTGATGATTGACAAAATCAATCATGACAGAATTAGATTTTTTTGGTCTGTCACAAACAAACAAATAAACAACAAAACAAGCAATCTGCTCATTGAGAATTATGGCAGAACTGTTTTGTTACATGTACAAAAGAAAACTAGACCAAGTAGTCCACAAATGTTTTTTTGTGAACTGAATGTCAATTTTGAAACATGAGGAAGAAGGAGATTGATTATGAGGACAGATTGTGTGTTGCTCCTTTGATTGTTTTTTGCTGCATCACACTTATATTAACGACGTGGGTGGTGATCACAGACCAACATTGCACTTAAACAAATGAGCTATGCACTCATATGTGAGTGGCAAACCACTGATAAAAAAAAATCATTCAACTTATCAAACAGAAGTGTTTGGTAATGGGGGTTCAGGGGTGCATTTTTATAAAAAAATTGTCTCACTGATGGAACCAAGTAGCTGTACTAGGGTGTAAAGCAGCCCAACAAACAAGGTGATTGCAGCCCACTTTACAAGCAATAATTGTTTGCTGGTGGGTCATTTAAAGCAATGTTTAAAAGATTTAGGGTTCTTGAGTACAAGCAATTTTTCAAGTGCCCCAACAAGGTCTCAACACTTAATACAAAACAAAATCTTTGCATCCCAAAAGATAACAAATAAATGACTCTAAAAAACATGTACATTTGTACAAGGGCATTAGATTTCAGCCAAAATTAAAAATTACAAACTCTGTAAATCATATTAGAAGGATACATTTCAGAACTCAAAAAGCTTCTCAATTTTCTTGAGCATCACTGCAAGAATGTCCTCACTATCCAAGGCTGTAGAAGATGAAGTCTAAAGTTTCATAGAGTTTATGTTTCTCAGTTTTAAAGCATTTAGAGGAAGGGGAGATGAAATTGAACCTACTCTAGAATCAAAACAAGGGTTAGGACATGTGAAAAAAGCAAACAACTCACAAGATTGTTGCATACAAACAAGTGTCCAAGATCAACCCACATAAGCATCATTTGGAGGAATAGTTGGAAGAATAAGAACATCTAATGTAGATAAGCTCTACCAAGAAAATTTCAACAAGTACCTATATTATCGCTGGATCCAACAATCTACAATTCCTAGATTAGTAAGGAGATCAAATAACTCCGGTTCTCACAGAGTTCAACAAGTTGCAAGGCATCATAATGTCAAATACACACCAACAACCTACACAATAACCACAGATGTCAATTTAGAATGTGGTGACTTTGAAAATTTCTATTTAACAATTTCTTTTAACCCATCTTTGGAAAGTCATGCTCTTGAACATTATGCAAATCTAACCCATTTTTTACAATCTTTGGATTCACACAAGAGGTTCAAATATATATGTCTTATAAAACTAGATTAAACACCCCAACTTGCTAGAGGCTAGGACTAGGAGCCAAGGGATTAGCGCCATGATGTCCATTGTACCTCGCAAGAGATGAAATAACTTGTAGGACCAACAATCTACAAATAAAGAAAACATTCCACCAACAATTCCAACACAAGCAAAAAAACTAGTAAGAGTCAACAAGGTTCCTAGCTTGACACAGTGAAGAAGATGGACAGCCAATGTGCTAGAAGCTACAATGGATGCAATGGAAAGAGAACAACTATCTTTGAAGAAAGCTAGCAAATTTTTGCACATACTACTATCACATCCCTTTCAAATCACTTGAATGGGAAGACAAAATCAAGAAAGCAAGGGCCACAAGGTGTGCTCACAACCTAGGAGGATGAAGCAGTTGTAGCTTGGATTTTGGGAATGCAAGAACGTGGACTTTCAATCACCTTTCATTAGCTCAAAATGAAAATAGTAGAACTAACACAAACCAAGCCCACCCCTTTCAAAAATGGAATTTTAGGGAATTCTTGGTGGTACTGGTTCTAGCACCAACATCCAAAGCTAAGTATTCAACTTGCTAAAGGATTAGGTGTCTACAAAGCAGAGGGTCTCACAAGCCAAGCATGCGACATTTTTTACTAATATCTACAAACACTTTATACACAACACAAATACAACCTTGATCACATCTAGAATTTAGATGAGATAGGAATCCATGCAGGGTGATAGTTAGGGTCAAAAGTATTGGCAAGAAAAGGTTCCAATCAAGTTTACAACACCATTCTAAGGTCTAGGGATTAGCTAACAGTGAATTGTGTTGTTAATATAATAGGAGATTGCCTACCATGTTTCTACATCTTTAGAGGTGATCGGATTAGGGATGACTACATCAAACTATGCAAAACAAGTACATGTATGGCAATGCAAACCAAAGCATGGATGACATCTTTCCTCTTCAAAAAATTTCTGTCATTTTTCAAGAAGTCAGTTATTGGTGAGATTTCTCAATCTAATCAACATTTCTTAATTCTAAATAAGCATGGATCACATGTTATGTTAGAAGCAATTGCATAAGCACAAGAGTTTGGTTTAAATATGGTCACCTTACTAGCTCACACATCTCATGCTCTACAACCCTTAGATGTAAGTTTTTTCAAGCCATTCAAAATTGTTTTTAGGAAAGAAAGAGACAATGCAATGGTCAAGAATAATTACTATGAACCATATAAGTGCACATTAGCTAACTAGGTAGACGAGCTTGGACCAATCATTGACCCAAAAAAATATCAAGAGTGAGTTTAAGTTTATAGGAATGTGGCCTCTAAATCCAAAGGCAATGGATCACAAGATTAGGCCATCTAAAGTCTACACAACAACACTTACAAACATCTCAAATGAAGATAATGAAGGTTCTGATGATATAACTAATGAGTAAGAGTAGTGGGGAGAAAATGCAATTACTACACAATTGATGAACATAGCAGCAACATTACAAGAGCTTGAAACTCCAAAAGCAAATGAACATGAACAATTAAATGCAATGTATTACTTGGAGGAACCTAAAAACCCTATTGCTACAGATGTAAATGGTAAAACATAAATGATCTATGATCTAATTGTTGATGCAGATGGACCTACAATTGAAATGCAACAAGTTCATCATCTTGTAGTAGCAGCCTAGGAGCTAATATCTTTTGCAAATTTACTCTCCTTACCACATCTACCAACAAAGAAAACAAAAGGGAAAGAACTATTAGTGGACTATAGCTAGTCATATGTTGTAACATTATGTGAATATTCTAGCATTTTGTAACAAAAAGCCTTAACCAAAGAAGCAATATAAATAATTAGACAACAAAAAAGGGAAAAAAAAGAGGATAAGAGGGCCTAATGAGTTGTTGATTCTTTACTCTGGTTAAGAGAACAACTCAAAAGCTATTAGATAGGTGAACAAAGGCAACGTTCAATGCAAATTGGTTTGTAGTTGTTGCAAAAGAAACTAAAAATAGGTTTCATAAGAACTTTACAACTAGGCTAAGAACACATCCTTTACTATATAGAGGGGTTAACCTTGGCTATGGAACATAAACTCAAAGGGAGGCAAGAGCAAAAGAAGTGCTTCAAATGAAAGCTAAGGGGCATGTTGTAGTAAAGGTGCAATGACCTTTCTCCCAATGATTTAGATTGCCAATTAGGAAGGGGGTTGAGGTTTAGGGGAAGGAAATAAATAAGGCTAAAAAGAGGGTGGCAAAGCTCAAAGAGTTGGATCACTAGGAAAGGGACAACAAAAAACTAAAAATAGGGTAGCAAAACTCAAGGAGGAGGATCACCAAGAAAACGATGACCAAGGGGGGGGGAGGATGGTAGCAAAGTTCAAGGATAAGGATCACCAAGAAGGGTTGGCAAACTCAAAGAAGATGACCACCAAGAAGATGACCAAGGAGGGGGGAGGAGGGTGGCATAGCTCAAGGAAGAGGATCACTAGGAAGTGGACAACCAAGATCGAAAACAAGGTGGCACAACTTAAAGAGGAGGATCACCAAGAAATGGATGACCAAGACCAAGAAAAGGGCAGCAGTTCAAAGAAACAATCACAAAAAAAAGGATGACCAAAACCAACAAAGGGGCTCTAAAGCTTAAGGAGACAATCACCAAGGAAAGGACGACCAAGACTAGGAAGAAAGTAACACAATTTAAGGAAATGAACATCAATAAAAGGACGACCAAAACCAAAAAAAGGGCAACAAAGCTCAAGGAGATGATCACTAAAAAGGGAACAACTATGACTAGGAAGAGGGGAGGTAATTCAAGGAAATGATCACCAAGAAGGGGATGACCAAGACCAAAAAGGGGGCGACAAAGCTCAAGGAGATGATCACCAAGGAGGGGACAACTAAGACCAGGAAGAGGGCGGTAAAGCTCAAGGAGCTATATCACCAAAAAGAAGACAAACTCCACAAGGAAGGGGATGAACTGCTCCAGGACAAGCACTAAACCTCAAAAGTTGCCACATATCATCATTGGAAAAAGATGACTAGAAGAGAAGCAAAAATTCACTAACACACAACTTTCTCATGCAACCATATTTGCACACAAATCACAAGAGGAATGAGAATTTTCGTCCAATGCACCAAACCAAAAAAAATAGTAGTCTTGGAAAGGGGATGAAAATTGTTGCAAACATTGAACAGCCATGCCAGGAAATGAAGCTTGGGAGCACATGCTCAGTTAAACTGACTGTAGAAAGGATCCTAGCCTAAACCCAAAACCCTAATAGGTGACATTGCTTGGTTTTTTTGGGTTATTCAAACATGCCCTTACCCATAACCATAGATTTTTATAACCATTTTTTTTAGAGATCTAAACCAATGGATTATTGGAACCATTTTTACAAAAAGAATAAATTGGTTTTCAGTTTCATCTAGTTCATCCATAAGTGAAAGTTCATTCATTTTCCAAATACTAAACATGCAATTACAAGGTGCAAAGTGTTTGTGAATGGGGTTGGCAAGTGTTTGTTATTTTTTTTCCAACAATCGTAACCCATGTGCCTTTAGGAAGGCATATGTTAGTCATATCTCCACCAAATTCAATGATCTAAGTTGCTATAGGTGCGCCCAAAGATGGGGACACATTTTGTCTTCAGACCTTATGACCAAAAAAACACTGACCAGTGAACCACATTTAATTTAGTCCTTATATGTTTGGTTACTAGCTTGTCTACCCTAATGAAAGAATAATAACTCATTGACCTTATGAGAATTAATGTTATATGTGAATTTTCATGGCATTTGAAACACAAATAAGATTGAAGGCACTAAGATATTATGTGCCCTTTTGTCTTAACCCTAGTTTTTTGACACAATCAACCTTTTTAAATATAACTAGAAAGCTATATTAAAAAATGAAAATGTTAAAGTCAAGTGTTTTTTTCAAGATTTTCAATAGTTAGAATTTATTTTTCTACAAGATGGCTATTTTTTTAAATGAATAAATATATACATACATACATACTACATACATACACATGCATATATGTATAATATCCCAAAATGCACTAAATCCGATATCCAATTTTTTATTTATTTTATTTTTTTGTAAGGCATATTCCATCTTTAAAAGAGTCTACATTGTATAGATTTTTTTAAATGAATAAAATGATTTTTGCAACTTATTATGCAAATTAAACTTTAAAATGATCAACAAAGTCTTTAACAAATTGTTTGAAGCTTTTAGTCTCTTAACAAATGCAAATGTCTATAAACAATTATCTCAAATAGTGAGTTATCTTTTTAACTTACTAGATCTCAAAATGCAATTCCATTGCAATATTTACCACAGGTCAATTTCCCAAAGAACTTCCCAAAACTAAAGCCCAAACATCATCAACCAAGGTTATAAAACATGCCTTGGGTCAATAGCAATATTGACATGTTAATCAATTAATAAACTCCACTAGAAGGCAAAATTGTGTTTCACATTTATTTTCAAGAAATATTGCGGTTCAACTTGCCAAAATATTCAACAACATTTTATTTCAAGTTTTTTTCTCAAAAGTAAGTTTCAATTAGTTTTGTCATTTTCATTTTGAGCTATTACAAGATAATTGAAAGTCCACATTTTTGCATACCCAAAACTCAAGCCATAAGCATTTGGTCCTCTTCATTAGTTAACACACCTTGTGTGCCTTGTTTTTATAATCTTGTCTTGTCATTGAAGTGATTTGGAAAAAAGGTTATTGGTATCTACAAAAACATGTTTGCTTTTTTCAACGAGGTCAAAATCATTTTCCATTTAATCCATTTCTTTTTTCCAAGGTCTAAGTTGTCCATCTTCGTTGTTGGGTTTGTGTAGGAACCTTTTTCATTCTTCCTAATTTGTTTATTTATGCTACACTTGTAGGTGGGATTTTTTGCTTATCCATTGTTGATTGTTAGTGTAATTCACTTTGTCACCTATAAGATATATTAAACATTATGACAACCATGTACCCTTTGACCCTTGCCTCCAACAACTTGGGTGGATCTACTTGGAACCTACAAGAGGCATGAATTTAACCTTTTATATGTTTTTCAAGGCTTCAAAAAATGTGTTAGGTTTGGATAATTAAGGGATGCATGACTTTTCAAAGCTTCATTATAAGAAATTATTACATAGAAGGTTGCAAAGTCATCCTACACTAAATTGACATCTATAATTGATGTGTACATTATAGGTGTGAACGTTTAAACTTCGCTTAATTGCAATACAAAAAATCTAAATTGGGATTAGATTCATCTAAACTCCTTGCTATTTTTCGCACTACATATTGTTGGATCTAACACAATATAAATATTTGTTGTACTTTGCATAATAGAGTTTATTTACATAACAACTTCCAACTTTTACAACTAATACTTATCCAAGTTGATCTAATAAACTTGCTTATATTTCATAATCTTGTGAATGGGCTCTTATTTTGACATGTCCTTCCCTTTTTCTTAACTATAGATTTGTTTTCCTCTCTTTTACACACCTTTCCAACATTTTAGCCTTAGGACATTAAAGCTTTAAAAAAACATTGAAAGTCATTAACACAACCTTAGAATGTTTTGACATTCTTTGAAAAGCTTGAAAATTTATTGAAATGGATATTACTTTTCTAGTTAACTTGTAATTGAAATGCATGATAATTTTGGTGGGAATCCAATGTGCTTATAATGGGAAGAAGTTGCATGCTTTGTAGGGTCATTAATGTGTTTTGTGTTGGGATGTAAAGATGTTAATGTGAATTGAGTGTTGAAGTTTTGTTTGTGTAATCAGAAAGTTGTTTGTACTCAAAAACTTTAAATCTTGTAATTATGCATTAAATCACCCTCATTACCAATCAAATCTTTTGTGTGAAGTGTGAAATATAGATTTATTGAAATGTTTTACACCCTATATTAAACACTTGTATCCCTAGGTATAATTTTGGTAAACGTGTATCTACCCCATTATGAAACATTTTTTTTATGAAGTAGTCCAAAATGTTTTCTTTGATGTACTACTTTACACTTATGACCAAACAATCGGCTTATAAGCTTGAATAATCAATTCTTTTTTAAGTGCAAGGAACCATTTCCATCACCAAACACATCCCTATTTTAAGTGCGATGCAAATTGCACCCAAATTTTCTAAGTATCCCTTGGTTGAACACAAAATAATCTACCCAAATGTGCGTTATAAAAAAATTTAACACATTTTTGCCACCATACGTGTTTGGTCATAGGGTGCAAATTGCATGATGAACAATGTTGTCAAGGCATATTGACTAATTTATTTCAAAACTTTTGTCTCAATCAAACACCTTTTGAAAACAAAAGAATGCATATTTGTCTTTGTATTTAATACCCCAAATTTAGTTCCTTTCATGTTGTAATTCTATGATGTTTATGTTGTAATCATATCATTTTACGAAAAATTGACAAAATGAAAATGCACAATTAAACATCCACACACACAAATCAAGATTTGTAATTAGTCAATTACATGACTTGTTATTCATAAAGAAAAATGTTTTTAAAGCTTATTTCATCCCCAATGGACCCTAGCACTTTTGCCATTGTAATTTGAACACGCATTTATGTTCATATATTCACCAAACTTGTGGAATCTTCAACCACATCCATATATAAGGTTCAAGTTTGAAAATTCATCCTTTACCCCTTCAAGGTTTGAAACATAATCAACAAGTGAATAAATAATTAATTAATTACACATCAAGACCTTGCAAAAGATCAAACTATGTCAAGTATTGACAAATGCACCTAGAAGGATATATCTAGGAACTATCTTCTCATTTCACCTAGTATTGAAGATACACCATGCCCATGGCATTTGTGATCTCACATTTTGGAGATCAACATTGCAAATTAAATAATCAAAGTTTGAATTGCTTTTATATGAAACCTATATTAATTGAATTCACCATTTTCCATCTCATAAAGAATGGTGAGTTGAAGTGTAAAATTCATTTCTAACATTGCAATGATTAGCAAATTATGTCTTGTCAATAACTCTTGAAAGGCCAAATATTGTTTCTATGGATAGAAACGATTAGAAAGTGGTAACAAGTAACCAAAGGTCAATTTCTAATTCTTATGGTCAATCAAGGCATCGAACTCATTTTATCATAAGGTCATATAATTTAAACAATGAGTCCATTATAAGGGTTTAGGGTTTAGGGTTTTAGGTTTTAGGGTTTAGTTTAGGGTTTAGGGTTAGGGTACACATTATAATAGAAAGAGTTTAATTTCCATAAAATTTATAGTTGGACAATGAAGAAATATACATGTTGAACATATCGAATCAAGCTATGGGCCATTTTGAACATGGGTAAAATGCATGATGAACCTTTGTGTTCCTTTAGGAAAGTGGAAGTCTCACCTAGATGAAGGGGAAATATTTGAGGGTTGAAAAAAAATACCACATGATTCCATTTTAAGAATTCGGCAATTGGGATTCCTCAAAGGGCTTTAAGGTTGATACTAGGATTTGAGCGATCAAATTCTATGTGAATTGAATGTTTTGTGCTTCAATTTTTTTTTAAACTAATGAGAGATGTGAGAAAGTGCCTTTGCATGCCCAATATGATCTAGTTCAGCAAAAATCTAACAACGAGATGAGTCTTGCAAAACTTGAAGCACATAAGAGCTGCTCTGAGGTCGCACCCCAATCGACAATATTCCAAAAACAAAGATATTTCACCAAACCAGTTGTGACCTGACATCAATGAGAAACTCAAAAGTGGAACACAAGCTGGTATGAGATGCACCGCACATCTTCCTGCAGCTGCAAGTAAAACAATTTTCAAGTGTTGCAATTCAAATGATGAAAACAAATTTGCAAACAATGCAACTTCTTCCTGCACTCAGAAGGATCCTCGTGGGGAAATGGCTGCAACTGCCAGGGCTTTTGCATCTCAACACTCCTGGTGCTCAAATTATATGTAACAAGGAGGTGCAACTCAAAAGCGTCTGTCTCTCCAGCCAAAAAATTTCTCACTGTACTCTTCACAACCAGCAAGTCAGAGGTAGTAAACAGGATTGACATTGTCTGCGGTGAAAACACAGGTTTGAAAAATTGGCAATTTTACAGGGAAATTTTAGAGAGATAACAGACAGACTCAGGGCCAAAAAAATAGATTCTGAAGAAGCAGATATTGATCAAGGACAATTCCAGTTGAATTCTTTGAGAAAGGAACAGACAGACAGACACTCACTGGCCTGGCTAACAGCTCCTCATCAATGGGCATGAACATAAGGTTTCCTTAACCTAGGGGGCCGTCTTCCAGTTGCTGAGTAGAATGGGAGTGTTTACAGTCCTGCTATGTGACTTGCAGGGAACATTGAAGATCAGAGATCATGCTATGGCTGATTGGCTGTAGTAGGACACCTGCACTGTCACTGGCATTTGATTTTCTTGGAGCACCAATATGAGCTATTCTTGAGGTTTGCGACAAGAAGCTCAAGCTTCTGGACAAGGATTTCTGAGGTAATACTGACAGCTTTTTCTGATCTGCTGCTGGCTTAATGAAAGGCAAACTGCCTGCTGCTCTTCTGGAAAGAAGAATGGTGCCATGAGGAGCTGCTGCTGCTGCAGCTGATGATGTACAAACATTGTATTGTCCATCTTCACATCATATAGGTGAGGAGGCACCTTTCCTGAGAGTGGCTTCAGCATCTTGATGTACTGCATCCACCGATCCCTTGCTTTTGACGTCTCTCCTGCACCTGCTGATCCTACATGAAGCATTCTTCTGCTGTTCCAGAGGCAGCCATAGAGTGTACCTTCTCAGATTCTGCTGGAGCCGTTGAATCGTTGTTCTCTGGCCCAGTCTCATTGTCACTAGATTCTGACGCGGTGAGTACAGCTCCATTTGCTCCGCGCTTGAGTGGCAGATGGGATGGGTCATTTCTTCTTTCTCGTCTTTCACGATCTGAAGTGACTGTGAGTACTACTGGTGGGTCTTCCTCTGCTGTGGCAGACAACATTACAGAAGAAGCTGTTTCTTCACTGCAGCTTGAACCATGTTTAATGCTAGGTGAGTAAGATGGAGGAGCTACAGTGAACTGTGGCGGAGCTGGCGGAAACGAGAAGGAGGATTCAGAAAACCGATTGATCTGCTACTCCGTCTGACTGCAGGCCTCTGGTTTTGGCTGTTGCTTAATTGGAGGCTTTGAAGAATCCTTCTTCAGTGCCCCGAATAAGACATTCCACTTGAAGGGTCTTAACCAGGAAGAGAAAGTACTACCAGACTGCTCTTGCTGCTTCTTACTGTACGTGCTGAAAACTTCTCTATTGTGAACAAATGGCGGCTCCTTGGAAGATTTGAGCAGCACAGGCTTATTACTTTTTCGAGTTTATATGAAAAGTCTCGTTGCAGCAGCTGGCAGCAAAACACGCATCCTGTAAACTGCCATTGGAGTCCCGCAAGGAGCTGCTGTTAATATCAGTCGCACTGGCTGACTCCCAACTACTGTAGCTACCGACAAGTGATTGAAAACTTGAGCTCCGAGATTCAGTAGCCGCAGTAGTTTCAATACTGGGATCAGCATCTTCCGCTGAGGAGTTTGACACACAAACGTACTTCGGATCCGCTGGCTGGAACAAACGAGAAAGATTTGGCGGGAGGAGACTGTAGCAGCAGGTTGCTAATTAAGGGTTCAGCAACTGTCGACCCTGCAACTTGGAAAACACAAGAAGAACAAAAAGAAGAAGAAGAAGAAGAATGGTGCTGCTGCTCGTCATGATTTCACCTTCCTCTTGTTGATTAATCTCGTACAACAATTTCTCAACCATCTGCAGGCGGGCTCGGAGATCGATGGAGTGGCAGCAGCAGTCCTTTGTAATTAAAAAGCTCATCCGCATGTGAAAAGCGGCCGGCGTCATCGATCCCAACACCTTGATCAGCTGCTTCAGCTCCTGGAAATACCAAGCCAAACTCGAAGTCACAAGCTGAGCTTGACGAATGCGCCCTGCAGCCCAGATTTACGCAAAGGCTCCCAAATATGCAAAAGGCAAAGTAGCATTCGCGTCAAAATACAACTTGATTTCTTTCGATCCCGAGCTCCCCGCCGTGATCCGTAACTGGACTTCTGAAGGAGAAAGCAGCATCCCCATGCTTGGATCAAATCATGGCGAATATATTCACCATGCTGCCTGCTTGGATCAAACCATGGCGAATATTTGGATTTCCATCATTCTTCTTTTGCCTTAAGATGCTTTTTAATGTAAATGGCAAGGCCATAGTGTCACACACTCCTTGTTCTCTCTACCCCCATCATGATGGGTTTTAGAGAGAACCCTCATCAAAAGGCAAGGCAATGGTGGTGGTTATGTTGATTGTGGAAAATAAACCATTAATCCATTCTGCAAAAACTAGGCAAAAACTCAACAATCATGAGTCGACTTTGGGAAACCAATTTGCAACCCTTGGGGCCAATGTTTCCAGCTTTAAATATTTATTGGCCTTACCTTGGATATTGTGTTTAGATTCATTATAGAGTATGGTAGCTTATTAAGGGATTTTGGCCCTAGGCAGTCGGTCTACTTTTATATGAGGATTTTTGAAAGATGATATTTTGGCTTGTGTTGAAACTTGAGATTAGTTATAAGAGTTATGATATCTAGAAGGCTTTTGGTTTCTTTTTTAGATGATTTTTTTTTAAAGATTACATTTTTGCATGGTGTGAAATATTTGAATTTCCATAATTCTTCTTTTTGTCTTTTAAGATACTTTTTAATGTAAATGGCAAGGCCACAGGCGTCACACACCCCCTTGTTAATATCCTCACATCAATGTTCTTCTAGCATTTATTAGTAACTTGAGGCCAAATAACAAGCCAAATATGCTCAAAGTTGGCCCCCAAGTTTTTTCAGCCCCGACAAAACCTAGTGTAAAGGGGGCATTATTAGGCTCCTACCACGGAGCCAGCAATGGCCACACTGGAGTTTTCCACTAACTTCTTCCTTCATCAATGGACACAAAGAAGCAAGCAACTTAACTTATGACAGTGCAACAGAAAAAAGTGTGGAACAGATATGGAAGAAGTACCATATCTGGTTGGACACCCAGGTACTGAATTATTTTATTTTATTTGTATTTTTTGATATGGTTCCAAGTATAAACCAAACCTCAAACAATTTCTTTTGAAGTTAACAAATCATTTCAAATCATTTGATCAATCTATTTTTCCAAATTGTTCACCTCTAGATTCAAGTTCCCCATATTCAGATTTATAATTGTCATAGTCTAAAATAATTTAGTTGCCTTCTAAGCTTGCATTCCTTTTCCAGCTACCTCCTTCACAAACTTTGGTGTATTTGTTTATGTCATAAGATTTTTGGATCTTTCTATAAATGATCTCATCTCTTACAACAATCTACTCCCTAGCTCAAATTCAAATGGAAATCCCTTTGTAGATCTTGGTCTACTAATTGGTACTTGTAATTCTAATGGCCTGAACTCTACAAAAGAAGGCTTTGTCTCCGCTCTCTCCATCTACAGTCCAATAGCATGTAGACCTTCTTACGTCTGTTGTTGTTGTTGTTAAAAATGTTGTTGAAATGGTGGAAATGTTGTGGACTTCTAGTGGTTTCCATCCAATCTTCATATATATCCCCATCAAAATGAAGATGTTTTTCACCCTTTGGAACCTTTGTGCCATGTTCTTTCTTAACTTCCTACCTTTATTCCCTTAGCTTTCTTTGTTGTGGAAATGTCATTTGTGGTACCTCTTGCTTCTATTCCTTCAATTGTATTTCCTATGATGATGTCATTTGTGATACCTTTGTAATCTATCTAGCTGCATGTACCAATGTTGGCACTGCCTACACCATTATTGGCATTGTAGATGGTTCCACTTTGCCCCTCATGATTTTTTGTGCCTTTTCATTCCTATGCCTGAGGCTCCTCCTTCCTCAACTCTATTTTTCTTGTTAAAAACACTTCTTGGTGAGTCTGTTGCAACTTTCTTTCTATTTTGCAATGATGTCTGCATCTCTTCCCTAATTCTTTTAATCTTGGTTAGTGGTTTCTGTGGATTTTCCTTTTGATGCACAAACAGATTCTAAAAGACTCATGCCAATACCAAAGCAAACTGACAAGTATTTTTCTTATCCCCTTTATTACCCTTGACATACTTATACCATTGATCTAACTCATTACACAAACTATTGAATATAATATGTGCCCAATCTACCTTCTACCATTTTCCTATTCTCATTAATGTAATAGCATAATCCTAAAATCTTGTACCTTCTCCTTTTAATAAATGACAAATATAATGACAAGATATTTGATAGAGTATGGCAAACCCAAACTTTTTGCACTTCACTGATGTATAGAAAAATTTGCTAGTGCAAGTCTACAATTCTATAACGTCTGGACTACTAATGACTTATTGACCTACCCTTTAAGGTCTTCTACATACCCTTCTACACATACTCCAAAGACATCTACAATTAATTGTTTATTAATGACATACACCATATCTTTATGCCCAAAGAAAATATATCTATGTCCTTGATCAAGAATGTGTTTAGAAATTCCAACATAACATCGGGCATTAGTGCTTTCCAATCCATCAAAAACAAAGGTACAAGCCATGCTTTAAAAGCCCAATCTTCTTCCTTAGCAATATCCTTCCAATTCTCCATCTGCTCAACATGCCTATCATAGTTTTGTTTCATCTATATGTCCACATGAATCGTTTTAGGATGTGGAATTTTAATACCTTTTTTCAAAAGTGTAGCTCTATCCAAGATTGCATGTCTTTTTTTTTGCTATAGCTTCCAACTCACACCCCTTGATCTCCATCACCTTTTGTTGTGCTTCTACCATCGCCTACACCTTTGTGAATTGTTGTACTTTCACCTACATTTTTGTGGATAGCTATACTTCCACCTCAACAACGTTTTCCTCCCTTGCATCCTTCTACACTACCTATGTTTCCACAAAATGCTACTCCTCAGCTTCATCTTCAAAAGGCATGGGATCTTACAATCTAAGGTGGGATATTTTGATTTGTAATGGGATTTTTCTGGTTTGAAGGTGGGAATTTTGCTTTTCCTCCCCAGCAAATGCCTCGGGTCTTTATGCCATATGACGCTTCGTATGGCATATTCGTAGGTCTTTAGACATGAATATCCCTTCTAGAAAAGAGGGAGTTAACACCCCTCATCTCTTCTTGAAGGGTTTAGGGTCGGTTGAGTGTCAGAGGCATCTTCTGCCTACAAGCTGGAAATTTTACATTTTGGTCAAACATTTGCAACTCTATGAATTAGTGCTTACCAGCACCTCAATTGGTGCTTGAGTGAAATTTATTTAGTTGGAAATACCAGCTCGCATGAAAGTCTATAGCTACCCTGATGGGTGAATTTAAAGCAGGAAGATGATTATAATGTGCACACAATTAATACAGCTGCTGCACCAAAGCAGAATCACAACCAACAAAAATCTCTCACCCACATCTTACAGCATGGAACAATTTGAAGACAAGCACATTCTGCACTAGAACCATGCCATCACAAACCATGCTAAGCCTTGACTCACTTGTTTTGAATTAGATGGCAAATGGGGTAGCCTCAAAAAATTCAATCCAGAGCAAGTTTGGACACTCAGTGAGTGTATTAATGACTGCACATGGTCCAATAATCTTCTGCATTCTATAGAGCCAGAACACCCAGAACACATTCCTCACCATTGACACTCCTGGCTGGTGCTGACCATAAAATGCTGACATGCTAGTTGTTAATGTAGCAGTCGAGCTGAGGACCTCAATCACAGAAGAGCTGTTTAAACCCTGCACAGACTCACATATAAAGTGGGAAGAATAATCCTGATTGTGTTCTGCAGAAGAAATGTATGCAACTGGTGCCAAGCTCAACCTAAACACTCTGCATTCAGAAGTGGGATGAATATCAAGTCAAATCCCAAAAGCTACTTCTACAATCATCCTCATGTGATCTTGAGTGTTTCTCCCATGTAAGAACACAAATAAGTGGACTAAGTCCAGTTAAGCAAAATCTTCCTCTGTGTGAACTCATGTGAACTGCCTTAGAAATTCTGTAGCTACTAATCGCCCCCTTGTATTGACAGACAGCTTCAGCTCACTAATTTCCTTATCAATATCCTGCACACAATCATCATTCCCTTATTATCAAAGATGAAGACACATATGACTGACCCCTTCCTCCGCCCTTTACCACCCAATCCAGAATCTGATCTGTACTGTCCAGTACTCCTAGAACCCATCAAATAGATTGATCTCACTGGCCTCCTCAGAAAAACTAAACCCACCAACAGACATGACAAATATTCCACCCAGATATAACTGACATGACTTTTGTTGACTGTTATCAGGCCTTCTCCACTAAACCACAACAGAAAACATGACCAGGAGTTTCAGATGGTCCAATACTACTGAATTGAATTAATCAGCAAGAAACTGGATTTTGTTCAGTAACCCACAACAGAATTGACTTGACTGATAAAGGCCTTTCCAACTCAAAGGCAGTTCGGGTACCTCCATAAAAGTGACAACAAAATCAATGAGCTTGTGCCTTGACATTTCCTCGCAGTGGTAATTTGTGATTAAGAAGCTTATGTCATAACCCTACATAACACAGAATGTGAATGATAACTTAATTGCCATACCAACCCTTGCAAATACTGGCTACAATTTCATTCCAGAGACATTAACACAGTTACCACAGTGCACATCCATATCCAGGGAGACATCAAGTTAATATCCTGATTGCAGACAATGGTATGATTGCATAGTTCCTTTGCACAATGACCAGTCAAAGGGTATTGATACATGATATAGCACATGTGATCCTACCTGCACAGGTTTGCGACGAAGGACTTGAAAGGACTCTGCTCGCATTGATAAAAAGCGTAAGAACTTTTTGGCCAATATATTTTCGAGCTCATCTGCTTGCTTCACCTGAAGGCAACAACATATGTCCAATGTGGGCAGCTCCAGTCTGACAAAACTCTCATGAACCAATTGCATATCATCACAAAGTATTGGAAAATTCTCCGTACTTGCAATTTCAGGCAACCTCAGTAGAATTGAAGGGCAAACTGTTTAGGGTGAAATCACAAGTGCAACCTGCAATTCAATAACTGGAAAGATTGGTGGAATTTTGTTTTAGTCAGTACATGCAATCAATCAGAATGCCTTTTCTAAGACAGTGTTCTTAAGTTTAGACTACAAATGCAGCACCATACCTTGATGCTGATGCGAAGAGAGTTGATGGATGCCTCTATCAAACACTTTTCTGCCTCATTTCGGCATATCAGAATCTGTGCACCCATTTGAAAACCACAGTGTGATTCCACTGCAAACAGTCATTCTGATCTCCAAACCATAATCTAATCAATATCAAAACAGACTCAAGAGTATGTGAGACACAAACCCTAAACTCCTGGAGACCAATCATGAACCCCAAGCATTCTGTATACAGAAAACCCATATCGTAAGATCCACACACAAAACTAAACATGCAATGATAGCATATCCTTTCTTTCTGTGGGAGACCTGAGAGTGGAGGAGCTCTTCCAACATAGGATTTGCAAAACTTGAGATATTATAACTATGTGACAAAATTTGAATCACCACAAGGAGGTTCATACAAGCAGAAATTATGGAGAAATTTTTGCACATGGATTTCAATGACATGTATAGAGGAATACCGGATTCAGTAATAGCTCCTGACTCGTCCTGAATGTTTGTTACCACTTGTATGTCAGTGGGCAGTGTAGAGTGAACTCTGTGAGTACCAGCAAGAAGGAAACAACAAGCAAAACTGCAAAACAATATACTTAGCCCAACCAAGTGGATGAGGACCTAAAGGTAAGAACAATAGTGAAGAGGGACAAATGGTCTCATTGGCATTCAGCAGCATCATTTTGAATACTTACTTGAATTCAACTTCTGGTTTGTTATGTCTTTCAACTTCTTGACAAGGGAAGTTCTGCAAGCAACAAATTTATAGCACAAGATTCAATCATTGAGATTTAGGATGAGATTGTGAACTTCTATAAAAGGTCATCTTCACATACACCACATGCCTATGGCTAACACACCAACATGGCAACCCTTGTAACTGACAATAAGTAGGTGCAAAATTGCTAGTTCTTGCATCACACTTTGACCAATTCTATTACATGATTTACTGGAAGTGAAAATGAACACAAAAATCCCTTAAGTGCAATGATGCTTGGAATTCACTACTGCACCATGTGATGAAAAGTAGCATACCTGAAGGCACATTGCAGCTGTGAGAGTGTTGCGGATACATGTTAAGTATGGTCTCAGCGTGTTGGCCTAAACATATCATATAACCCAACAGAAAACAAAGGTCAAAAACAAAAAGTATAACAATTGAAAGTCCACACTTTTGGGCTGAGAGAATCAGAGTCAGGATATGAGGATTAGGGTTAGGGTTTGGGACACTGATGATTGGGATAAGAATGCAAACAAAGAGAATTAGTTGAGTTTCCAGTTTCCAACTAAGAAGAACTCTTATCATGGAGCAACCTGGTAATAATAAAAACATGATCAAAATCATGAACTCAATAAAACTAAGAAAAATCGAGCAAAGTGCACCATTTGAGACCACCATCCTCAAACAAGCTGGTGAAAAAGGTAATTGTTATCAGTGGAAATTTCATGAAAGGGTTTCACAAAAGAAACTGCTCTATAAGAATAGGCTTCCAAAGCAAAAATGGAACCTCAAGAGGACGTTAAACCCTAATGCTTTCTGTAAGTAAAGAAAAATGAAGCAAAGTCCATCATTTGAGACCACCATCTTCAAGCTGATGAAAAAGGTGCTTATTCTCAGTGGAAATTTCAGGAAAGAGTTCAACAGAAGGAAACTGCTCAATAATAAAACACCTCCAAAGCAAAACTGCAAATGGACACCCAAGGGGATGTTAAACCCTAATGTTTCCCGTATCTATCTCTCCCCAACAACAAAAATTCCGGATCAAAACGCTGCAAAAGACCGATTAGAATAACATTTCTGAAACCTGAAAAAGTGAATTCTTCCTCTTCACAAGACGCCAGATTGATGGAAAACATTCAAAGTAATAACGCAATAATACAAGGGGAGTAGGAATGGGGGTGGGGGCGGGATCCTTTCAAGGAAATAAGATTTGCGAACAGAGCAATTGCTTTCTTTTCAGATTCAAAACACTCACAAACAATATCAAGCCACCCAGAAATCAATAACTCTTGGATCATTGCAAGGTCCCCAAAAAAACAAACAAAATTTTATTTTACTTTTCCAAAAGGAACGAGGATTGTTAAGAAAACAAAAACGTACCATGTTAGTCAAATGCCACAAGCAATGCAAAACATGAAAACCCAAATGAATGCTGCTGCTGCTGCTCAAAACTTGAGCTTGGAAATCAACACCTCCATTCGCCGGCAACCAAAATTCCATAGCAAAGGGCCAAACTCATCATCATCATCATCATCTTGGTTCCCTTCGCTAAAATGCTTGTCAAATTCTATTCTGTAATTTTCTCTGCAACTACACTACTAAAAAAACACGCACAATTCCATCCTGTAATTTTCGCTGTCACTACACTACTAACAAACAAATGCACACAATTCTGTTCTGTAATTTGCTCTGCAACTACATTACTAAAACAAAACACACAATTCTATTCTGTAATTTGCTCTGTAACTACACTAGTAATCCGTAATGCTTCTCATGTCGGCCTTTTCTGCCTCTTTTTTATTATGTTCCCTTTAGAAAAAGGCAGAATGGAGGGATCCTGCGGGGCCAGGGGGGGTCTACCTACTAGACCTAATTTTCGCCACTTTTGGCAACAACAAAAGAAACCAGTGCCACTAATACAAAGTAAATAAATAAGTAAATAAATAAATACAGAGGGTTTTTGTGGGAAAAATGAACTAAAGTTGCCAGATTTTGAGGAAAAAAATTCCGAAATCATCATATTTAGTCAATATGTTCTGGCCAGCATCTTTTTTTTTGGCGACCCCAAAAAATATAATAATAAATTTTTTAAAAATAGAGAAGGTAGTGCAAATCTTACCAAGGGTTTCTTTTGGAAAAAATGGCCCATAGTCGCCATAATTTGAGGAAAACAAAAATGAAATTGCCATTTTTTGCAAAACTGGGTTCCAGCATGTTGCCAAAATATTGCAAGAATCCTAATTTTTTCTAATGTCAACTCTGACATGTAGCCAAATTGGGCTAAGTCTGCTTGCTGATTACCAAACCTCCTACCTCACAAAATTTCCGTTTTAAAAAATTAATTAATTAATATTTTTAAAACATTTTAAAGAAAAAACCTGGTTTTAGCAAGTCGCCAGAATATGGTAGGATTCTTAATTGTTTTACTATGGTAAATAACTTGTAGCTAAATTTGGCTAATTCCTCTTGTGGATGATCACCAATGTGGCTACCTAACAAAATTGAAAAGGAAAACAAAATTGCCAAAGACTCCCTGAACAAAATGTTCCACATGTTGAAAAAATTTGTTGGAAAAATTTGACAAATTTTTCATTATCAATGAATAGTTTAAATTAAATTAAATTAAATTAAATATCAATAAAATCAACTTAAATCTGATTCCTTGAACTATTTACTAATTCAACACAAATACATTTTCAGGGTAGATTATTATCATTATGGTAAAAAAATTTATTCAAGCAATGTCTTTCAATAAATAAATAAACCATTAAAAGTGCAAACAATGGTGATGAGCATTTTTGATGAAGGTCTATTAATTTCTATAAATCTCAAACATTGCCAATTTCAGTTTTATTGGCTAGGCAAGGATATTGTGTTAAGATTCATTATAGAGTTTTAGTGTTTTAGGGTAGGCTATTTTTTGCCACTTGGCAACACAAAAATAAATAAATAAATAAATAAATAAGTAAATAAAGTCCAATCCAACTCATACAAAAAGGATCTTTTGTGAAAGAAATGCGCCAAAATTGTCAAATGGTTTTTTTTCCTGAAATCGCCATATTTGGACAATATAGGTTACCAGCAGGTGACTAAAATATAGCAAGATTCTTTGTTTTTTTTTTTTTTTTACTATACTCTCTGATCGGTAGCCAAATTTGGCTAATTCCTCTTATGAATGACCACCCATGTGGCTATGTGAATTTTTCGAATGGCAATTATAAGATTAAGGAACCACTTGGAGACCCATGTTTTGGTTCTTTCAAATTTGTCAAGTAGGCAGGTGGGTTGGCTATCACGCACAAGACAGCTTCGCCAAATTTGGCTAAAGGTCAGAGGGGTAAGAAGAAAATTTGAGGATTTCCAGTCTAATTTGGGTTGGAACCTATTCTCTAAATATGGCGACTATGGCGACTTGGGCCCATCTTTTTTGCCCCCAAAAAAAATTACCATTTGTGGCTTTTCACACCTTCCTTTTTTGCTCGCCAGGTTCTCGCCCCAAAAAAAAGCACTGCTCTGAGAACCGGGCAAGGGGTCTGTGCCAATTTGTGCCAATTTCTAATACCCGGTGAACTAATACACGTGGCATAAAAAGAGAGGGGGAGAGAGAGGAATGTCATTTTTCAAACCCTAAAATATTATATTATACTATATTATATTATATTATATTATATTATA
>Ga0116229_10002020_pt1 | contig 32469 bp, 26 predicted proteins | sample S1TSphgellanicum_3_FD_87313 | JGI IMG/M metagenome (GOLD analysis project Ga0116229, IMG submission 87313) | Host-associated microbial communities from peat moss isolated from Minnesota, USA - S1T2_Fc - Sphagnum magellanicum MG | ecosystem: Host-associated > Plants > Peat moss > Unclassified...
CAGGATCACTGTTCAGAATGTGCTCACCCCATGGATTGTTGACATGATGAGCATTCCCCGCATCCATGGGCCCTAGCACAATGGGAAACTGAGGGTATCTGGCAAGATTAGCCCCTAAATGCCTGGTAAGCCATCAATGATCTTTTTGGAAAAAAAAACTAAAAAAAAATTGATGCACCGAGTACAAATGTAATTTTAAAAATTCTTTTGTGGTGATGTGGAGTGCGATCATAGGTTACAAATGATATGCTGACTAGGAAAGCCCATATCAGATTTGGAGGAGGGGAGGAGAGTAGAGGAAGGGGAAGTGGTTTACATGAAAATAAGGCATGCAAAGGCATCAATTGTAATAGAACAAGTTCTAGAAAATGTCCCCGTTGGGAAGTGGTTTACATGAAAATAAGGCATGCAAAGGCATCAATTGTAATAGAACAAGTTCTAGAAAGTGTCCCCGTTTTCCAGGACAAAAACTCGAAGGCTTTTGTAAAGTGTAGATTTTTCTGGCTTCCGTGGAGAAGATCCAGGAGGAGCTTTAACTACGATGGTACCTTGGCAGCTTCAACATAAATTATAATATTGGTAAAAAAGTTGAAATTATCAACAATTTTTTTTTCTTCGAAGAACAACAATATCCAATTTTTCAACATGAAATCTTCCAAAATTAATTAATTATTCAACAGACACCTGATGAAGCCGCCTTTGTGCTACAGTAACAGAAGAAGCACGGAACTGTGATTTTGCGGGCTTTCAGTTGGAATTTTTCAAATGTAGTGCTCCATCATTTGGCTTATATAGATTGTGAGGATAAAGGACTTGAAAGGGGAATGACATATCCATATGTTCTCACATGGAAACTCTCTATGTCGTATATATATCCCATCACTTCATTTACGAATTTGTATTTTTCAAATTACATGATTAGGCTAGATAAAAAGCTAAAGCTATATTTTTAAATGCTATTGGAACATTATTATGATATGGTACCATAATTCATGCTTTGATAAATTAGTTAGGGGTGCACCCAACTCAGTTAGCTACTTGGTTACTTTTCTTTTTTTCTCCAAAGGAGCCATTTAATTGGCCCATCCCCAAATATTTTTGGAATATGAGACACTCCCCAACATAGAAGCCTAAATATGCTTCCCTCCACAAAATAGAAGATTGTTTGTCATGCTTCCTACTTCATCCCATTTGTAACTTTATATACATGGAAGTTGAACCATGGCCAAACAATATGAGATAAAAAGGTGCTATTGAGAACACATTGAAAACCTGATAGGAACACCTTGGGAACTTGATGGGAACACTTGATAGGAACAGTTTGTCACTATTTGCAACCTGGACTGATACCTACCCCCATTATAAGCTGGGGTAACTATGTGCAAATCACAATGCAATAAGTCAGGATAATCACGTCAGGTAGAGGAGCACCAGATTGTGAGGGACATAGTTAGAGCATCTCCACCACACACTGGCGAACAACTCCTTTATTTTAAAATAGAATACCGTTTAATGATCACAGTCTTCACCCACAAATGTCAGAAAAGTCCCTTTAAACACGCAAAGACCATTTATGTCTTTACATCTGGATGAGTAATAGTCGATGTCCAAATGCATAGTAGAAAAAAAGCTTTTAAAGGAGTTAAAATGACGACTGCAAAATGGACCATCAATACTTTAGAGCAGCAGGATTTGCAGTATCCTGCTGCAAGATTTAATGAAAAGGGTTGTCTGCCGGGGTGGGGTGGAGATGCTCTCAGTCACAATCATCACAATCATGAAACAAATGAACTAGTGTGATTTCATGACCACCTTGTAAACTCATTCTAGTCATTACTAGGCCATGTTAAATCTGGAATATGTAACTAGCGCCATCTATCTCTTCACCAAATTGCACTTCGAGGCACACAACTCCCAAGAAAGTTTTCTTGAGAGGAGGGAGGAAGGAAGGAAGGAAGGAGTGAATGAATGAATCCAGACAAGCTGAATTTTGCATGCTGGCAATCTTCTGCTGCCTCTTTTGCTGTGGTGTGTGCAGTTACTACAACTGCAGCACAAGTAGCAAGCTTTGGAGTGAAGCAGGCAGAAGAAGAAGACGTAAGTAAGTCTAGGTTGTATTCCTTGTCAAGAATTCGGAATTCTGTTTCCATGACTCTCCGTTGTTGTAGACTTCCTTCTTCCAGATGGGTACTGAAGCTTTGATTTCGTCGATCACGAACTGGCAAGCTTTCAGCGCGTCTTGTCGATGTATGGACGAGACGGCGATGAAGACACTTTCCTGGCCGATGGGTACAACCCCAGTCCTGTGCGCCACCGCCATCCGCTTTAACTCCCATCGCTCCCTCGCCGCTTGACAGATCCTCCTCAGCTCACGGTAGGCCATGGTCTCATAAGCCTCATAGCGGAGCTCCAAGACTTCCTGTCCTTCGAACGTGTCTCTGGTGGTACCACTGAAGGTGGCGATGGCGCCAACGCTGGAATCCCGAACGGCATCCATGTATCGCATGATGTCAAGAGGCTTCTCCTTGATCTCTACAACATCGTCTTCGACACGCTCTTCTTCTACAACTTTCCCATCTGCCGATGCCATCACCGATGAAACCCTAACCCTAAACCCTAACCCTCTCTTGTCGTGTGCAGAAACCCTTCTTCTCTCGTTTTCAAACGTCTGTCGCTCTCCTCTTATCTCCTGTATGTAGATGAACAAAATGGGTCGAAGGGTAGATGACGTCCGCTCACCTGGGGACCACCTGACATCAGTGTTTGTGTTTTTTTTAGCGAATCTTCGCACTGTGGCGACCAAAACAAATCCATTGCGAGTTGTACTAGGGGTTTTCTTGGAAAAAATACACAAATGTCGCCGTATTTTGAGGAAAGCAAAAGTTAGAAGTCGCCATATTTAGAGAGTTCCTGAAGGTTGCTAGAGTAGGAGGATTCCCAAAAAATTCTACTCTCCTGTCTGACCTCTAACCAAAATTGGCTAAATTGTTTTCTATACGATCACCATTTTGACTACATCACAAAAACCTTAAAAGAAACCCTGTTCTGGTGTCTGCTACGCTTTTGCTCTTTTAGAGTTGTGGGTACATCGGGTACATAGCAATCTGGGCCCTCCTCGATCTCTGTTGACATGCTCTTGTGGTACTCAGTTATGAATCTACCCATTTGTCTTTTCCTACTTGTCCACAGCTACTAAGTCCAGCTACAAGTCATTGAACCAAAAAGCAAAAACAAAATTCAAAGAAAATTACAAGTTACACTCCAAACCCTTAAGATTAAACAAGACAACAACCGTCTAAACAAATATCTCCCACAACTATCACAAAAGACAGAGAAGAATCACCAGAAAACCATTGACATAAAACAAGAACTCCCCAATTAGGTATGACTACTACTAAATCCAGATAAAATCAGAGCTGCCACAACTTGAAGAAACTTGGAGAAATAAAAATTTTCTCTCTCTGCAACATTTCCTCGAGAATTCCTAGAAAAAAGGAAAGGGTGATGTCTGTAGTTCACAACCAGTAATTTGATGAGGTATTTAAACTTCTGTTAAGTGCAGGTGACAGGGGAGAAGGTCTCCTCAGCTTTGATGGAAGTGGCACCAATACAACAAGACTGTCAATGATATGAAGAGCATGAAAGGTGATCATTTTGTTCCTTTTCCTTGCATTTTGCCAGATTGTATTCTGAATATGACCTTGTCTCAACATCTTAAACTTAAACCTTAAACCCTAAACCTGAAACTTCAACTCTATCTTTGTAACCTACAGCTCTTCAACCCATGAATAGATAAGACCTTCAGTTAAATTTTTTGGTTACATCATTCTCTCATCGGTCATGGTCTTTAGGAAAAAATAGTCTTCAACTCCTTTTATTTTCATATAAGGATTGTCTTACTTATAAGATACATATTATCTGTAAGTAGCCAAACAGATGAGTCCATTGATTTTGCCAAGTATGTACAGGTTCAAACATTTTTCTGGAGAATGATTCTCTTCTATCTACCTCAAGACTTATTTTGGCAGCTCTGAGGATTCCTGTCTTTTGAGAAACAATTTGCTTGCTTAGTTAGTGTTGAGGCTTCATACCACAGAATTTAAAGTTTGGTGTCATGTCATTGAACTCATCCTCCATTTTTGGAAGCAAAACCATTACAGGAACAATTTGGGTTCTTTGCATGTACCTGTCCACAAGTGTGACCTAAGTGTCCGTCCACAAGTACTTTGCTCAATGTAGGACCATGGCAGGTTAAGGGTGGAGAATGCGGCTCTTAGAGAGAGCAGGTAGCAAGTGTCCAATGCGCTACAGAATCTGCACACTGACCATGTACAGCACTAGTCGAGGTAAATCACTAGAAAGCAGAAAGATTCAGATTGTATGTATCCTCTCTACATTTTCTACATTTTGAAGAAAAGTTCCTGCTTGGGTGCATGTCTCTTGTTGTGAGCCTGTTATGTACTTGAAAGACAGAATGTGATAAACTGGAAGAATTCTCGCCATTTTCACACATTTGCAATTATTGTTGGCTCAGTGGGCTGGAGTCAAGGTTCTTGAGCTTTGAAAACAATTGCTAGCTGCATTAAACAGCAGTCAGTCCCTGAGATGCTTGTCAAATGAATTCTGTTTCAAAGACAGATTAGGTTGCAAATGACCGATGAGCACTTTGGTTACAATGTTGTTGTGGCTACAATCTGTGTTCACCATCATCAGGTCACAGCTTTTTGATTGCAAGCCAATTTGATCACGAGTAACGTTGCCAAACTAGTACAAGGTAAGTAAAGTTATCATCCGTATCTCATTGTGAATGAATATAGGGGGACATAAGGGTATCACCTGCATAATTATGCAACAAGGCTATATATCAGGTGAGCATGTTCTACAATACCAATCTCAATACCAATATTGATACCCATGAAACTGATACAAACCTCCCCAACCCTGCTTTGTACTACTATTTTTTCAAACATTTTCCAAACTCCAATGCAGCCTTGCTTTCGAATGAAGGGTCAGAGCAAACCAGCACACACTAGCCCACCAGGACGGAGGGTGTGTGTAGAGAGGAACCATTATTTGTCGTAGTCTTGTCCCATAACTAACAATTGACAATGGTTAGTTATGTACTAACCATCCACGTGCATCTACCTATCCACTCGTCACCAATCAGTCATTTCTTCTTACATTGCTTCTTACATAGTAATTGCTTACATTCCTTGCCTATGATACATACTCATTTACGTATTGTTAACTAGTTAGGGAAACAAGGGAGTAGAAGGGTTTACATGATAAGTTACTCAGTTGTGTGTCATTCACAACTCCGTCATATCAGGTTTCCAATGGATGGTGCATTGGTGGGTGTTGCGTCACATGTTGCTGTATGCTCAAACGGCCTCCATACATGTGTATGGAGGGCCCGCTCCCAAGATTATTATGAGTTAGGGCCCTTCCCACCAAGGGAGGAGACCTATGCATGACATTGTCAACTTACAGAGGTCTGATGTCAATTTAAATTTCCATTTTGAAGTGGAAGCAAAGTGGGTTCATTATGTGCAGCCAACTAGCTTGACATTGAACCTCCAAACTTCATTCGCTAGGTATCTATTTTGTACCCTAGTCCTTAGGTATGTTCTTCTTGTGTGTTTTAGAACCTGCATTTTTTGGGGGGGGCAAAAGTTACTTAGCCTTTCTCAACTAAGATATATACCATTTGCATCCATAAATGGTGACTTTGTGAATAATAGACCAGTATCTGTATTACATGGTATCAAAATTGAAAACTCATTATTATTGTTACCAGTTTATAATTGAGTAAATGTTAAATGCTAATATGGGGCTCTGATTTTGGAGACCATGTGCATACCAAGACTCAACCCATGTTTTCGTGTGGGTAAATTTTTGCCACTTGGCAATTAAAGAAATCCAGGGTGACTCCCGCAAAGGTTTATTTGGGCAAAATTTTGTCACTCGATGACCAAATAAATTCAGTGCAACTCACTTGAAGGATTTCATTATTGAAAAAATACACTAAAGTTGTCAGATTTTGAGGATTTTCTTTTTTTTTGAAATCGTCACATATAGGGTAGACATGCTAGTGAACAAACACTTAAGTTATCAAAGAACTTTGAATCCTAAATCGTTGCTCCTTTGCCTATGAAGTTCAAAGGTTTTTTTAAGATCTTGACTTAGCATATCCGTGGTCATTTAGATTGCTCAAACAAACAAAAAATGAAAAAGATATGATTATCAAAAGTAAACAGGATCACTATTTGGTCACCAACTTAATTCATACTTTACGATTTCAGCACATGCATGCTCTTTGTAGCTCTCGTGTGTTGCTCCTTTGTCTTTGGAGCTCAAAGAGGTAATGCAAAGTTTAGCTTGACACACCAATAGCTCTTTAGATCACTCAAAATAGACGTGAAATGAAGATGATATGAGATGTAAAAATAAAAGGTCTTTTATTTTTTAAAACCACATTATGTGATTTTAATATGCTTTGTGTTTCTCCTTTGCCTCTGGAACCAAAAGAGGTGATGTAGAGCTTAGCTCGATGCTTCCATAATTCTTTCCATCACTCTAAACAAACATGAAAAGAAAGATCCAGAAGCCTTTAGTCACCAGCTAGTGATCAGTGATGTTCTACCCTAGACAACAAGTACCTGGTTGCCTAATATATAGCAAGATTCTTAAAATTTTCTACTGCCTCTCTGAGTTGTAGCCAAATTTGGCTAATTTCTCTTGTGGATGATCAACAGTTTGGCTGCATCACAAAATTTAAGAAAAAGACTGTAGACCCATCTCTTGAGTCTTGTTAATTTTCTTTTGAAAGTTTGGATCCCTATGTCACAGGGTCTCTCAAAAAGACCATAATACTTGCCCCAACAATGGTTCGAAGTTCAAAACACTCTGACACAATGATTAAAGCTGCAATAGAAAATCTGATACTTTGATGTGGAAACTGGCATCTGCACTTGGAGTTTGTAACCTAATCTGATAATAATGACACCTGTTAGTGTTGAGGAGGACACTGTTTGGGTGCAGGAATCCATTGTGGCCAAGCTCTCAAAATCTCAATGGAATTGAGTTGAGTGCCTATCTCTCGTGCATAATGCATCAGTATTGCTGATAATCCATAGGGTCTCTACATGTAAATGAATCCTTTTGTACAGAATCCCCAGTACTAAAACCTGTGAGCTTTCCAGTTCCTACAGATGAACCTGGGGAATTTGAAGATGGTTTCATTCAAACCATCTCCAAAACAGGTAATGGTGTTTTCTTAATCCATTTTCCAATTGTAGTGGAGCATGAGACACATGGTTCACGAGTTAGGTACAGTGCCTTGCTATTTAGTGGATTGTGGCAATGCTTTGTGCTCACAAGGTATGTGGATATGTAAACATGCATGTAACACAATATCTCAATACCAGGTAAGTTATATACTTGCCTCATACCAGCCAATAATCAGCCTTAGACCCTAGTACCAGCATCAGGCAGGTATGAATTCTTTCAAAGTGATGATACCGTTAGAATTTTAGGACGTTCTGGTAATCATGTGTTTAACAGTAGGCAAAATCATCTATTTGCATTGAAGTTATCTACTTTGTTGAAAGGGGAATTTAAGGGGGCCCAGCCATGTGTGTAGAAAAGTAGTTGTTATTTCATCAATGTCTGATGAAAAGAATTCCCACAATTCTAGATTGGTACTCAAAGGACATGAGACATGCACCCCTATAAAGCCTTGGCACTTCTGCTATCTTATTGTTATGGAACCTGAGATGATGCCACAACAAAAGGATTTTTTATTTAGCATGAGTTTGGAAAGATAAACAAATGAGTTTGTGTGATAGAAATTTAAAGCATTTTCCATTTTGTTTTGTTTGGGTTGTGTCATATGTGTGAGTTTTCAAAGAGTTTCAGATGTTATGTGGATTGAGCATTGCAATATGGATTTGGGTGAGGCTTTGATCAAATAAGTACATACATTGGACCTCCAATTGGTGAACCGCACTGCTGCCCTCACTCAAAAGTGCACCAACAAAGCTGGTGAGGATCATTGGTTGGATTTGAATGGACTAATTTATGAGAGAATTTCAGTGATGTTTTTGGGGGCGAAATTTGGCAACCTAGGGACGAAAAAAAGGGAGGGGGGGGGGGGGCTGTGGCTTGCCACAAGTATAATGGATTTTGAGGGGGAAAACTGGCCAGCAATCCTCACATTACAAGGAAAAACTTTTTGAAGTCATCATTTTAGACAATAGGTTGGAGCCAAAAAAAAATGGCATGAAACCTAAACTTTTCTACTGTCCTCTGGTACATGTAGCCAAATTTGGCTAAGTCCTTTTGTGGATGATTACCAACCCACCTACCTCACAAATTTGGGAGGGAAAAAAAACAAACACCCATGTTTGGGATCATACTTATTTCACTTTGAAGTCGATGCCTCTAACATGGTTATGTATGAGTGACACATCAAAAGTTCTTTTTCCACCATTGAAACTTTGGATCCAATTGTGGGCAGCTTTTCTCTGCATGCATCAGTCATCTCAACATCAAATGCATGAGTTTGGCTGAATGTTTTACCAAAGACTTTCTAAATGTGTAAAGGTTAAACCCAAAAGCTAGATTTGTAATTTTAATTTATGGATGAGTAATTTGAATCAAAATTTTCAAAATAAGGTTTTCAATGGAGGTCAGATGCATGTAGAAAGAAAGGGCTTAGGGTTTTAATAAATAAGCAAAGAGATCATGTGGGTACGAAGGGATTGTTGTACTAGAGAGAATTGCTAATGAATAGCATGGCTTTTAGCATCTGACCAACGTTAATCTCAATGATGCCCATTGCCTACAGTCCTGCAACAGGAATGGGAACTGATTCAACAAGTTTCAACAGAAAACAAACTGCTCTGACAGTTGGTGTTCTCCAGAGAGAGAATAATTTGGATCCTCCCCCAAGACAGAAGATGTAGTAGGCCATTGGGTGGACCCAGCCAAGTGGTCGGTCACTTGGGATCTGGATCAATGGCAAGTATCTGACATCATAGGATCAATTCTGCCACATCATTAGGAGCTTTGTATATACTGCCTAATTTGCCACACCTCATGATGTTTCGTAAGCATGTGTCTGTCTGCGGCATGCATTTGAATAAGTAAATGACGCAATGAAGCTTAAGGTGAATGGCAGAATGTGTAGAGCGATACACTTGGAGTGAGGTGTTCTCGAAATAAGTGCAGAACATCATGTAACGCATCTTTAGATCAGAAAATTGCGGGCCTCACCACTGCAGTTTCTAGTAAAACACTCGGAGAAAATTTCCTAACTGCAGTTGGAGAGCAGCTTTTATTCAGGAATGTATGTCTTTTCTAGGAGGATCTTGCTCAACACTTCAACGTTTGAGTCATTCTAAACCATGTTCACAAGTAGACATTAGGGTTGATTTTGTTAATGGGAAGGAAGGAGAAGATCTTGCACAAAATCAAAAAGGAAATAGAGCGAGCTTGGTACTTTTTATGGAGCTGACAGTTTGTTGGAAAATTTGTGAAGCAACATCAATAATGCTGCAACAATCATCATTATCATTATCTTCTTCTTCTTATAATTTTCAATTATTTCACATTACACAAAAGCTCGTCAACTATCCAGAAAAAACCGCAATTGGGAGATTACAGTACCTTCTACTTTGACTCAAAACCCAAGGCTGGAAAATGGAACAATAAGTACAAAGTCCAAACACTTAAATCATAGTAAAGTTATCCTTGAAGTTGTATAAGTTTGAGATTGGCATAAAAAATGAAGTATTCAAAACCATATAGGAACTTAAGAAAAAGAAAAAAATAGTTGATTGTTATTGGTAGTGTGAAGCAATGCGAAGCCCAAGTGTTTTAACAAACAAGTAGTAGCTTCATTGATTGTAATAGAATTGAATCTAAGCCTTGGTGAATCAAGAAAGGAATTTCCTTGGATCTAAGCGAGATCTAATGAATTTGTTACACCCTATATTTTTTGCATTGAAAAAAATGGAAGTTACTTTCCTAGGATCATGAATCAATCTTGGCATGAAGCAAAAAATTACAAGGGTGAAGGCAAACTATAGTGTGTCACAATGGTGTCACAATGGTTATTTATGTACATTCATATGTGTTTAGATGCTTGTGGTGAATAACAAAATCTTGAATTTTTCAATTGATTTTTCATTATTAACCTGATTATGAACACATATACATGATTTCTTTTGAAAATCATACATTTAAAATCAGTAATTAGTTGTTTGGATCATTAATAATTGAAATTTTCATATTGAATTTCACTCAAAATTGTTTATGGTGACTTAGTATGCCTTGCCGAATGAAATAATAAAGTTACACATGAATTTTTTTTTTTTAAACCTTAACCAAATGATAGTTATTTGACTATTTGGTGATTGGAAAAACAAATAATATTTAAATAAAAGCTTACTTTATGGCATTGATAAGGGATATTTAAAAATAAATTTTTATCTTTCAATCAATTACATTTCCTATGAGTTTAATGAGGTTTCAAAGTTTCAAAACACCAAAGTGTCTCACCAAAATCTCATTAGAGCAAGGCTTTGGGAATTTTAGGAATGTTATTTCAAAGAAGTTGCGGTGGCCATTGGGCACCTATATAAATAGTTATACTTATCTACTCCATGATGAATGTGTGATGGCTTGCGGTTCAAAGTTGGGTTTAAATTGTACTAATTCCCTCTTTTGTTTGTTTTGTTGAAACAAAGAGTTTAAGTGTGTCATGAAGTAGTATGTATTTTGAACAACTTGTAATGTTCACTACTTGGACATAGTAGCAAGGAACTAGAGAGCACACTAAGAGTTTGAAAAGTTTCCATTCATGCAATCATATCAAAGGATTGTTATTGATACCATTGGTTAGAACTATCAAGTCTAGTCTAAATAATGATGACTATATCTATAAGGAAAACATATGGCAATACCTATGTAAGCAGAGCCACAAATGACATCATGTTATGTAAAAAAAAAATTAGAAATCAAATTGAAAACTATGTAATAATCAAAGATTTCAAGAACCAAAAAAAAAAAAAATCTTTTTCTTTTTTCTTTTTTTTCATCATGAATTTTATTGATCTACATAAATGGTCCATGTTTAAATACCAAAAGAAAGAAAAGAGAAAAAAACTATAGAAAAAAACCCATGGCAAAGAGATATTGATGGGAGTACACAAATGCCTATAGGTATTACATTTCACATTTAAAACAAATTCTCATTTCCAAATGCATCAAAGGTAGAAGAACTCACAAGATTGGACGTCACAAAAAGAAAAGAAAGGTTTATCTCTTACCAAAGATTTGTGGTCACCTATTTTTTTCATAAACTATCATAGACCTTCATTGCGCTGGTGCTATGGATCAAGAAATTAAATCCATGCACAAGAACTTGCAACTTAATTTTCTTGTCTTATGTGTAACGGGCAATCTTAGCAAAATGAGCATACAAGGTTAACTTTGGTTTCAAGGATGAAATAAATTTCAAAATCTATCTAATAGCCAAATGATTTCAACAAAAATCAAAAACCTATTTCAAAAACATTTATCCTTGCTAATTAAATGAGTTGCAATTACAATCGTCATGACATTTGAAATCAACTTTCTTTGACAATATTTTTAAGCATATTGTCTATCCCCAACACCTTTTGAAAGTCATATTATTTGAACAAAAAGTAAAGGTCTGAAACAAACAAAAATATGCCTTATATAAATTGAAACAAGTTCCTCGACCTTTGATTACCAAATCAAAAAATATTTTAGTGTTTGCACATTTTATTTGGATGATCTACCCATCATTAGGAACAAAAATTCCAAATGTAGGGAATGAAATTCTAACTATAAGCTCAATTTAAGATGATTAATCTAAGTACTACAATAATTTGACTTAAAAACAAAACACAAGTGTGATGATAAATAATTAATACATTTTGCATTTGCATAGATTTTGGTTTAATAGATTGCAATTCCTTGTGTGGACTTTTGTTCAAGAACCTCAAAGCAAAGAAAAATACCAATTCTCCAACCATAGATGAATTTAATGCTATCAAAGAATTGTTGATAAATGCATTTTTCTCTCGAACATTAAGCCCAACCAATTTTTCTAATCATATCGATTGATTTGTGGACCAACCTCACACGTTCCCAAAAATGTTCCTATGGTGTTCATGATTTGTTCTCCATGCAATTTTTCTTTTTATCCCATATGCTTTGCCACATGTTCTCATAGTTCCCATGTGTCTTTCACATTTGTTCCTTATCTTACATGATTGCCAAATGTTCCTTATGTTGTTCCTCATAATTCCAATGCACCCACCATGTTGTTCCCAATAACCCCACATTTGATCTCCTATTCCTTGCCCAAAGTCCAAGCATCATCTTTTTAGCCTACACATGTGGGCCAAATGGGAAATGGGAAGATATGTTTATTGTATCTTCTTGGAAACTTGTATATTGGGAATGTTCAATAAACCCTAAACTATAGAAATTTAGGGTTTAGGGTTCAAACCCTAAACCAAACTTAGAATAAACTTGGAACTTCTATATTGGGAATGTTCAATATTTTGAAATCTTTTTTTGGTGTGATGGGCCAATTGATGAGCTCCATGACCAAAAAAAAGAAAAAAATAAACTAGTTTAAAACCTTTAATGCACCAACAATCAATGTTAGCAAATTACAATACATAACTTTAACCAAGATGAAAATATCTCAAATTCCCAATATCTATTTGGAAAAGGTGATGAAAGCATCTACCAACTTTACAATCCTTTTGTAGAGCTTGTGAACAAATTTTAGTGGTAATGAGAAACTAGGTTTTTTTTTGCCCTTTCCCAAAATTGAAATTCTAATCTATGAATTTGATTATGTGCATGTTATTTGAATAAAACACACTACATATATTTTTGGGTAATTTTATTAACAAATGTTGCTTATTTAACGTCTTCCCTACATGTACATTAGTTGATATCATAATGTAACAAAAAAAAAAGGGCTGAAAAAGAACAATATCTTATGTGTGAGAAACTCAAATTAAAACCATAAACCTTGGGAATTCTATAACACTATCAATCCCAACACTTGCATTGTAACCCAATGTTGTTAAAAGTCTTAATGGTACTATTGATTCTGACAGAACAAGGTTTTGTATATGTAATTACCAACTGTTACATATATGTGAGTCCTCACAAATTTGCCATAGTGGCAACAAAGAGTTGGTTGCCATGTACCAATCCATACATTAAAAGTCTAGTATCTATTGAGCTACGACTTGAAGTCAAAACTCCCAAGGTTCTTTCAATCCATATGAATTGTTAACCCTTTTTCCAACTAATGCCACAATGCAGAGGATCATTAAGTCCTTTATCTAATAAACCCCAGTCTCAAAAGCATCTAAATCTACATGTCTAGATCGAAATATGAGCAATATCTATTAGGTTTACTTAGAACCATTCAAGTAGGACAAATTCTTGTGCAAAAATGGGCTACGAATACATCTTTAAGAACTTCGCACTCCTATTTTCATTCATCTCATTCTACCCAACCCAAGGACACCCCACTAAGGCTTCTAGTATTCACTCAAACACATGTCCTACAACATGGATTTAAAGGCAATGCAACAAAGGTCCCCATTCCAAATGCATACTTGTCCCTCTACATGCCCCTATTTCTACAACTCGGATTTCTTTTCTTTTATCATCATTCTTCAACATCAACCCCTTGTAATTTCTATTCTTCCTAAGGACTTCTTGCCTACCATGGTGTAGTTACTAGCACAACAGAAATCAACAACTTCTAGTTCAACTAGTCCATCCTACTATCTCCTAAAACTGATGAAAAGAAGAAAAATTAGAAAATCCTGCTTGCATCACTCCCCAATTTTGCTTATTATCTTGTCTTCCACCGTCCTACTATGCAAACCTCCATTCAATGCCGCAGTTCCCTTCACCATCCATAGCTCAGTGCAGATTTGTTCTCCATAACACACAAACAGACAAGACTTCCTACCCATGCTTAGAAATTTCCTTGAAATAATAATTGCTACAATGACATAATAATTCCCGCCATTAGCATGCAAAAAGTTGATGGCCACTAAAAACCAAAAAAAAAAACCCCTAAAAACTTGTGTTCACATTATCATAGTGACTTCCTATCCAGTCACAGTAGTACTTAGGCAGCTTCAGCACTAATTATATTATTTTCAGTTTTGTCGAAATTTTCAGAAAAAATAAAATCTTTATGTTGAAAAAGTTGAAAAAATCAATCATGGATTTTGCATACAAAATTGAGCTTTCAAAAACCTTTTTTTTTAAATTCTTGTGAAACATCTTGTGAAAATGCTTACAAATATGTTATGGAGCTTGTTTGGAGAACAATGTAACAAAAAGAACCTCTAAATGCAACATGGGAATATACAGGCCTCCTTGAGTCATGAGATAATTCCCCATGCATTTTTTGTGTATGGGCTCATATTTGTCAAAGAAAATCAGATGGCTTTGAGTTTCAAAGGTAATGATGTCAATGGAACTAGTTTCAAGCAGATGCATTGTTGATTGTTGTTGTGTATAATCTTTGCTTTAAGGGTAACACTACTGTTTCTGTGCAAATTTTGATCATAGGACCATTTCATGTTTTATAAAAAATTAAAAAATAGAATGTGCATTGTGTGTATGAAGGTGACACCCCCCTTTCTTCAGGCCTTGCTACCTCGTAAAGCACTTGAACAAATTTTGTAGCCTGTTTGGAGGGCACTTTATATCCATGAGTATCCTTTTTATGAAACAGGAGAGACATTATGCCTACTCCTTAAAGAGTGGGAGGAAGCTACACCTACTTCCCATACCTATAAGTTGCAGTTTATACTCTCCTATGGATGTACCTTCTTCAATCTGAACTAGAGAGAAATGCACATGAACATTTAAGTTATGTGCAATGGATATCGACTGAAAACAAAGACCTCTCAATGTAACATCCTTTCCAAAATGTCTGAGACAAGTCTAGTATGTCAAAAGGTCTCTGTGTTGCCCTTTCATTAATACTAAACAGCCCAAAGTAGATTCTTGTCACTTATACACTCCATGGACTGGCACAGCATTCAACTCTCTCAAAAAACATGGCAGCAACCTTTGGTTTTCTCAATTTTCACATTTTTAGCAGCCACTCTAAGAATCCAAGGAGATCTGTGGATGAAGAATTGAAGACACTCAGTCAATTGCCCGTGATTCTTGAAGAGGTGTTTTCATGGTGCAAACATGAACCAAGAACCCTTCTCCAGCCTTGTGGTCACTGAAGGGGACTCCTAGCCTCTACCTGAGAACAATTCTAGGTATATGTTAGAGGGTCCTCTAAACCCTCTAAACCAGGTCCTCTCACAAAAGGGTACCATGAACCCATTCCTGGTATCAAGAATATCTCCCCTAAATCTGAACAGTGTCCCAAACAAGCATGACAGTGGGGACAATGTAAGCTCCTCAAAATGCAAGAAGCATATAGAAGGTGCAGCATTTATTCTGAGCATGAGAGAGCCTGCAGGCCAAATTCTCTGAATTTGTGTGTTGTTTGCATCTGCACCTGTACTTGTGCTATTCAAACAGGGGCAGAATGTGAGCATAAACCCAAGACTTGATGCTATTCAGATATGCAAGAGCAAGCACATACATTGAGGCAGAGAGTTTAAAAGGATTGAAATATCCCAGCAAATGTACACAGCAAATGTCCCAGCAAATCTCTCTCTGAGATGCCTTCAACTTGTGGACTTTCAGCTCTTTCTCACTCAGGTATTGCTTGCCCACTAACTAACAGGGCAGAGAATGTGGATGCAGAAAGACACAGAGAGCAAAATAAAACAACAGAGAAACAGAGGCACACTGAAACATGATTCAGTCAATTAGTGACACAATGCTATTGGTAACCCCCCCCTTCATCCCCATCCTCCAGGATATTGTTGCCTGGTCAGGAGTCAAGATTGCAAGTCACAGACAGACAGACAGACAGACAGCAGATTAGATATCACAGTCACTGCAGCAGATCACTACATTGCAGCAAGAGCAAGATCAAAACTACCATACACCCAAATCTAGCCCAAAAAAAAGTTGATTGAGATGTACATTGCAGTGGACACAACGGTGGCATAAGGAACACATCCCATGAGCAAAAGCTTCTCACACAACCTGTTGCCATAATGCTCCTCATAAATCTTCGCAAGAATGTGGCCAAGTTTCCTTGGGGTGAAGCTCACCAGCGCACCATGTGATAAGGAAACCCTAATAGGTACCAGGAACATATAATACTCTAAACCGGCAAGACCTTAAGTATAGAGCGATGGTGTACAATTCTTCACATTTTTTAGGTTTAAAAAACAACAACACGCTTTCATTTTACATAAACCCTATCACAAAATCTGAACAAAAAGCACAGTGGTAGAGGACTAGAGATGTAACCCTAACCGCAAGCTTTTTAGCCCACAGAACTCTTGCCAAAGCTGGAACATGCAAAAGAAGATGCCGTTGCATTGTCCAGCTTGTCCAAGAGCTCAAAGACCATCCAAGGGCAAAATTCACCCCATTCCTGTGCTCCGAGCAGTGCTTGCAGAGCTTTCAAATGCAGTCAGTCACCTCTCTTCCTTTTTCCAAGAAAACTTCATAAACGTTAAGAGCTTCTTTCTCTCTCTACCTGATCTCTTGCTAGTCCTATCTGCTGGAGATGATCATCTTTTTTTATCTGCCCCTGCTAAGAGCTTTCTCAGCATCCTTAACCTCGTCCAGAATGCGATCCCTACGCTTAACAGGAATGGGATATGTAGGGCCAAAACTGATGTAATGCCCGGCAATGGCATTCACAACAGAATACATATTGCTAAACGACGGCTTCCCGGCCACTTTCTTATCGCGTCTGTACTTGGCAACCCAATCGTTGGAGATGTGTCTGAGGTTAGCCACCGCCTCTGCCTTTCTGGGGTCTGTCTTGTCCAGCTCCAGCGTCGCCTTCACCTGGTCAATCACTTCCTGCGTCTCATTCTTATAATCCTCCGCCCCATCCGCTACTGCTGCTCCCGCCTCAATCAGCGACAACACCAGCAACAACCCGGTCGTTGCTCCTCCTCCCAACAAACTCATCACTCTTCTCGATACCCGGCTGCTATGGTCGTCCCCCGAGTTCGTCCTCCTCGCCCCACAAACCGTGACCGGGCGAGCACTACAGCTGGTGCGTTTGCTCAAACTCGGCACTAAGGAGGAAGGACATGATGATGATGATGATGATGATGATGAAGAGGCAGAGAACGAGGACGAGAAACTGGACACCAAATTCGCCGGGCAACTGCTGCCGGTGAGCTGAAGAATCGCTGACAATGACGACGCCATCGCTGGAATTTGGACGACAACGCTTGAGCTTCTTCGGTATCGCAAACTGGGGACCAAATTTTGGACGACCAGAGCTCTCCGGGAATAGAGAGCAGGAGAAACTTGGTACAAAAATCCCCTTCCCGCGGGGAAATCTGACGTGGCTCGATGCAATTGGATAAAATCTATTTTCATTAGACGTGGCCTTCACCCATTCGTTCTTACCGGATAAGCGGCTCTTTGTGGTTTTCTTGTATCCGCATTCACACTTTGTGAGTCAAATTAGGTAACATCATTCATTCCATACACTCTGGCTCTGTTTTACTTCGCCATGCTTTCCTCACTCCACACCGTTGGATGCCAGTAGATCTGACGTGTAGGATCCGATTCGACAATTATTTCTCATAAGTGAAGCCTTTTTAAAAAATAGATAAAGAAATAAAAAAATTATTTGCGAAAATTTGGAAACCACACCAAACTGCACTATATAAATTATAAAATATGATAAATAAATAAATTCATAAAAAAAACTCTTCACTGCTTGGATGAAGAAGATTTCATCACCATGTGGATGAAAAGAGGGCATCTTTACTTGATGATTCAGGGTACATTACCCATGATGGAATACATGTCATTTATTTATATAAAACTATGGAAAATGAAATTTATGAAAAAAAAATCAATTTTTTTCCTTTATTTCCAGTATGAGGAGAATTATTTATTTATTAAATATATACCCCCCCCCTCCACTTCTTTTCTCTGATTTTTGGGAAAAAAAAAGAAAAAAAAGAGCTTGCATAAAGAGTTGTAAATGAATGTGTGCAAGGGGAAATTCTCCAACTGATCTTGCATATCACAATGTGACATTTCAAGTTGTGTATAAAACTCTTACTTAGTTTGATAATATAAAGTTTAATTCCAATATCATATGCATTTTACTTTAAAACAATGCTCCTTATTTAAATTTTCTTTTTGTTGAGTTTTAAGAGAATAATTTCAGTTTGATATTTGGTTAATTTAATTTATTACCTATATTCTCAACAACAATAGCCTATATCAACACTTGTGCTTGTCGAATTGTCCAAATTAGATCAACTATTATGTGAACCAAAAATCGATATTAAGTGAAAATAACATTTATGAAACAACATGTAGTTTCATCCATTGTAGTTGTAGTATTTATTTATTTTTGTGGTGAATTCTTGCCCATGTAATGACCAAACCATATATATATGTATATGGAGCACACATTTAAAAAAATTCAACATTTTAAAGATTTTTTTGCCAATTTTAAATTTAAATCTTAAGTAGGCTAGAAAATAATATGGAGCTCATAAAAGTGGACTTTGTCCACAAGGATGTCTTCATTTATTGTTCTATCTTTCTTGGAATGTTCACAACAAATGTTACAATAGGAAATTGAAAAAAACCCCTAGTTTCACCTTCCCCAATTATAAAATTTCCACCATAACATTTGGTTTTAAATTGCTTTAGGAGATATCTATTATTTAGGTGTGTTTTTAGTTCTATCCATATGACTAACAATTGTCATTGCATCTACTTTATGCACATAATCCTATTGCGTCATCATGATGTTATAATTTTTAACAATTATTCATTTGTGGGTTTTTTTTTTTAAGCACCCTAACTTGACTTGTGTTATGTGGGTCACAAAGGAAGGCAAGTAAAAAAGGAAGAAACCCTAAAAACTTTGTTTCCTTTTTTATGTTTTTGCTAGGTTTTTGTGAATTTTGGGAATATGTAAAATGGTAGCAGCAATAGACTTGCAAGAAATAAGAAGTTTGTCACTAAGCTCATTTCATGTCCATAGCCATAATAGTGAGTAACTTTTTAACATTAGTAATAGCCACAATGTTATGTTTTTGAACTTTGGTCTAATTCAAGCACTTCTTAGCAACAATGAATCTACTGGTGATGGCACATCAAGTCTCAAAATGGTTATCTTGTTCATGAACATCTTGTTGGGTTTTACTTAGCAACAATGAATCTACTGGTGATGGCACATCAAGTCTCAAAATGGTTATCTTGTTCATGAACATCTTGTTGGGTTTTAGAATGTTGTTAGGTTAACTCTTACAAGGTATTAGAATCTATAACATCCTTGTGTTGCTATTATTTGGAATTGACCTTGGTTCTTTAGGTTTGTGTGCATGCACATTCATGTTTTCCTTTCTTTACGAACTTTTTTTTTCTGTTGTACACAGAAAGTTAAGTAAAGTCCAATAGATAATTTTATTTCTATTTTTATAAAAAAATAGAAAATATGTAGGAAATTAGTGGTCCAAACATTTTGGAAACTATCTTGGTTGATCAAAACAAAATCCATGTTTTCATTTTGAAGAACATACATCATCCATAAAGCAAAAAAAAAAAATTTGGGTCAATTTGCAATATTATGAATTAAACCACCTATGATAATAATAGTTCTTATGAAAAAATTCTTAACTTAATGAAAGATGAATCAAGTAGAACTTGAGAAACTATTTTTTCCAAATAAAACAAGTTTAATGTTTAAGATTTTAAAAATAAAAAAGAAGATCCTTGCCAAACAAGAGAAATAAAAAGTACAAAAAAATTTCCAATAAAGAAAAAAGTTAATGTAAATGAACTCAAGATATGTGCACCATTCTTGCTTTCATTCCTTGCAAGGAATGTTTTTCCGTCCAATTTATTTCATCAATTTACAAGAGATTGCAACCTTGCATTTTTCTTTTGCCTCATATTTCATAAGCTACCATTTATTGTTTTGATTGATATCCTTTTATTAAGCAACTGAGTTTTTGCTTTATTATGGCATGTGCAAGAACTTAATGATAATATATTGGACTATTCTAGAAAAAGGTTGTGTACCACAAATTGTTGTTATTCTTTTGATGCAATCAATGGATGAGGTTCAAAACAAGGTACACAATGGACATATCATATTAGCAATCTCTCATTGGAGGAACAATATAAAACAATAGGTTTACATGGTTTCAAATACAAAGTGGACAAAACTTTTGCATTCATCAAGTTCTTTTAAGTCAATTATATTGAAATAGGATGGAATTTTTTGTAAAGTTTTGAATCAACAAGTCAACATCATGTCATTAGATAATGTTCTACTTTGAATATGTTGCAAATAATGAAACACTTCCAAATTGGAAAAAATTGTGTGGTGTTCGATCTTTTTTTTTTGAAGGGGTGTTTATTGTTGCTTATTGATAGTGTATATCATGGACAAATATTTATTAAAATCTTATGATGATAGGTTTTGGTGTTATTGTTTAACGACTTCAAGGGCCTTTATTTTTCAAGTTGAGGATGTTAGTACATTAGTGAATTCAAGGAAATTTTGATTCATAGTAGAACTCCAACATAGCTTGTAATGGGGTGCGACTCAATATTCAAGTGCACTTAGGAGGATAAAGGAACAAGGGGAAACATTATATATATAAGGTTAGTTCTTATATATGAGATGTTTTATGTTTTTAATGTTGGGAACACAATTGTACGTGCATATTATGATCTCTTGAATTGAGAAAAAATGTATGTGCAAACTTGTATTATGATAGAAATGCATATTTCAACAAAAGTTGTAGTTGTTGCAAAGGTTGCAAAATTGGTAGCAAGGAAAAAAAGATGAAAGAGAATGTGAGGGAATTGGTTTAGCCATAGGATTTTTTATGCATTGCTCATATTATAATTGATTAATAGTAGATGGTTTAAGCATTATTGTGGATTTTTTTCTAAGTATAATCAATTGTGTGAGGAGGAAAAAAGACCTTCAAATTGTTCAAATACAAGCAAATAGTCAATTCTTCTATTAGCCTTCAAATTAAATTGATTTTTTAGCAACATTTTCCATTTGCTAAATTGAAACATTCCATTCAACAATATTATTGACTAGATCTTTCCAAACAACATTCAACTCCTTGAGCAAATTTATTTTAGGATGACATCATTGATTTATTGAAACATCCTTTGGATTCTAAAAAGGGGAAGGCTATGAATTCCAAAATTGTGATGAAACAAAATACAAAATTTTGGGGAAAATATGTTGAATAAGAATGTCATAAATAAGGGAGGAGATGAATTTCCCATCCATTATTCTCATAACCTACACACATACATCACAAACTTCCTAGGCCATGATTTGGCAATAATATAGTTGTGTGAAATTTAATTTTTCATAATTTTGTATTATCTAGACATCAATGTAGCGTGTCCAAAACAAGTATGAAATATGTCTAACTAGGATGCACATTAGACTTGAAAATAACACTTCTTAGCTCAACTTGTATGCATAATTTGAGCATAAAAAAATGTAACAAAAATCCATGAGTTGTCACTTGACTTTGAACTACTTGTTTGGTAACTTATTTAGATTATGGAGTAACATCTTTTAGGGCAATTCTTTTAACATGTGTATGTTAAAAAGAAATGTAATAGTTTGATGGTTTCTTCCTTTAATGTATGAACACAATGGAATTAGCAATAAATTAATCCTCAAAGTTGATATGTATATCATGAGATTCATAATTGTTGTTAATAAATGAATAAAAGTTGGCATATTGAAAAAGGCACATGTTGCTACTTCATATTCCACCATAGCTCTCAAAGGCTCTCCCTATAACAAACAATTTAGATAGTTACACCGATTATGTAATATGCAACATGGGTATGTTTATAACCAAATGAAAATATATATTTCAAAAATTAATCGAGAAATATGACTTTGTTGTAGTTCCAAACTTAGCAAAAAATTATTATTATTATTATTTTAAATAGGAAAGTCTCCTAGATTTATAAATTTATCGTCTCCACCAACATTTTTTTCTTCTATTGATGTGAATAAATTTGTTGATGATTGGGTTTAAAAGACCATATATATAACTCATGGAGGTGATCCTTGCCATGATCATAGTAATTAAATCCTTTTTGAAAATCTCAACAAAAAAAATTGAACAAAGACAATGTATTGACACAATGAGATGTGGGGGCTCTTTTGAGAAAATGGATACCTAGGTCCCTAAACACATTCCAATGTTATCAATTCATGATTATCTTTGGACTAGAAATCAAAGTTTGGATCCACTTACCTTATGAACAAGTTCAAACTTTAATTTTAGAATGTGAGAAATATTGACATCCAAATCAATAAGAAAAGAACACACCAACATAAAATCAGTTAAAACTAACAATGAAAATGCATTCTTTGAAAACGACATTACGAATCATGTTATTCTAGAAAGAAATCTTCTCATAATTGATATTCTAAAAATCCAAAAAACTTACATAGGATGAAGTTGAATTAAGGACTTGACTTCCAATCATATTGTTCCAAAAAATGAAATAAGATTTTGTTTAAATCTTCTTTTAAAGAAAAATTCCAAATATGTTTTTCAAGGAAATGAATTGAAACATGTCTTGTTAAGAATGTATATATTTTTATAATATTTTATTGCATATGATAATTCTTATTGACCTTTTTTTATTAAAATATGAAACTTTTTTTTGGGAATAATTTGATTATTTATTTTTTCTCAATGCATCAATGTTTAGTATTTGATTTAAAATTTTGAATTTAAAATGGTTTTGAAAATATACTTTCACAATATTTTTGCATGATTTGTTTAACAGGTATTTCATTTGTCAAACCATAACTTATTTTCATGTCATTAAGCTTTGTTGAAAATCAACATTAGATTAGAGTTTTTTCATTTTTAGACATAATAGAAGGTAGATGTCATTTGCTAGCATTTTATTGTCTTTATAATCTTTTTTTTGAGAAAAATGTTAATGTTGAACATAACTTTGATTAAAGTCTTTTTTATAAAAAAATGTGAACATGATTTCTAAACAAACTACCATGTGAAGAAAATGCACATTATTTATATATATGAATGGAATGAAATACAATAGGATTGGTAGCTCCTTTTATATTGATCAAATGGTGTGTCCTAAGCAAATAGACATACCCTTTTGGAGAATCTAATAGTTGTGTCCTTTCAAATCATATTGGATGACGATGAACTATTTTCATCAACATTCACCCTTCATATAATATGAAAATAAAAATAGTTCAAGAGCAAATAAAAGTGTATCATATATCCCCCTTTGTTACAAGCAATGTAGGAGAGAAAAGGGCAAGGGATTGGACACATATGTAAAACTGAAGTTGTGGTATTGTTTTAATAAACACATCAACCCACATTGAATCAATGGGGGTAAAAACTAATGTGACTTCCTAGCTTTCAACTTTTTTTTTAATGATACTTGATTTCAATGTGTTTTGAACAATCATGAAATTAAATATTTTTGCTTAGCTTTATAATGGATTGATTATTGCAAAAAAATGTAGTGGGATTGTGTTGGAGAAAACCACAATCTTGTAGAATTTCATGAAGCCATTGGGATTTTTCAGTGGTAGTAACATCAACTATATATTCAACTTCTCTTGTTGAAAGAGCCATGGTGTTCTACTTTTGACTTTGCAAGGAAATAGGTCCATCGCCTAAAAGGAAGACATAGCTTGAAGTAAATTGTTTGGTGTTACATCACCCACCCAATTTGAATCCGTCCATGGACTAAATTTATTCATCCTTATAGTATGGTAAGATTGTTAGGTTTGCCACCATAAAGAATTCCCATGGGTAAAAACACATTAAATTATATCAAAATTGGCAGCTCAAAGTTCATTTTTAAAGTCCAAATTTAATGTTTTAAAAAAAAACATTTAAATGGTGTTAAAATTCATATTCTTTTCCATTTCCAAGTTCATACACTATAATTTAAACCTTTTTTAAAAACCTTTAAAAATACAGCCTTGAAAAAATCAATTTAAATATTGAAATGGACTTTACAAATTAAAATTTTTCATTTTAAATCTTAAAAATTTGAGAGACTTTTTCTTGCTTTATTTTTTCATTTTAAATGTTATGGTAATTTAATGTGTGGTGTTAAAAAGTTGTAAGCTTAATTTCCAACTCCATTAGAAGAAAAAAATCCATAATTATAGTTTTTGGGAGTAGTATGGATTGGGGACATTGGATGTACCATCCTTTGTAAAGTCCACCTCAAATTGAACATTTATCCTTTTGATAATTTTTTATTTTTTTTGAAAGATTAGAATGTAGGTTTCAATTTTTCATCTCAATTTTGCCAAGTTTCTCAAATAGATTTGCATACAATGCAACAATACTTGATTCACCCATAATAAATTGCCACTAAGACCTCCAAAAGAGTCCATCATAGCATGTTTTTACCCCCATGGTATGTGTTGATTATAGATAGTGAAAAATTTGCTTGACATTCGGCCAATGAATAGAAGAAGGATTAGTCATAAATTGAGCCAAATGGTTAATAAGATAAGCCAAGTCATGCCTTGTACAAGCTACTAAATATAAAAGGCTACCTATGGCTTGTGCATAAAGAACATTATGCATAGTTTCTTTTTTCAAGAATGTGAAAGGGGATTCAAATGGTATATATTTAATTCTAACTTCAAGAAGTGTATTAATAGGTTTTGCATCTTGCATATTAAATTTTACATGTGAATATGTTATGCATTTTTCTTGAGATAAAAAATTGTCTAATTTTGATGATTCATTTAAAATTGAATTCCAATGTAATATTGGACATCAATGTTATTTGTCCTTTCGCTTGAATTTAAAATATCAAGTTGATAGATATTAAAAGTAAATGGGTGGTTGCAAGGTAGGGTGGTTCACTTTTTGCATTATAATCCATTTTTTTGCAAAGTGGCATGCATTTACATGCTATTAACATGGCATAAAAACAATAATTTACAAATTTGTGGCTAAATTTAGATTGTCAACTTGAAAAAGAATACATTTATATAAAAAAATTGTAAGATATATACACCAAATATATAGTAATGGACTTTTGAAGTTGAAAAATATGGACTAGTTTGTTGTTTGTGCCTCTTTATACATGCATTTTTGTGTATGAAGTTTATTTGGGATATATTATGTGGACTCAACATATGATTTTTTTTATAAAAAACATATGTGCAAAAAACTTGCTAGAAAAAAATTAACAAAAAAAAAGCTATGGACTTTTGAATGGTTTAAAATGAGCCACATTTTCATAAGTCCATATCATAATCATTTTTGGGTGGATTTCAATTTTTATTTTTTAAACATGTACATTAAAGAATTTTTTAGAATGGTTTATTCTCATATCGGCTTTTTAGTTCATTAACCACCATGTAATTCCTCATCAAATTAATGATATCAAAATAGATTGTTATTTTAACACTACCATATGGACTTTTAGGGAGTGGAACATCCACCAAATATGAGCCACCTTAGAGTGCATACACCCAAATCACAAACATAGAGAACAATGAAGAGAAAAATAGAATGATCTCCATGTTTGATGGAGATATTGGAATCGACATTGCCTTTTGTGTGACTTTAAATGATTAAATATTATGCAAAGTGGTGATACTAATTTCGAGGAACTTGCTTGAGTTCATGCAAGGACTTAAGTAATGACAAACTTTATGTTCATGTCTAGGTTGTATGAACCTTGAGGTTGTTCAATGTAAATTGCTTCTTTCAAATTATCTTACAAAGAAACAATACTAACATTCATTTGATGGATGTGGTACTTAGTTATGGCAGTTAGTGTAATAAGGACACATGTTAGTGAACCAAATAATTGGGGATAAAGTTTTTTCATAATCTATGTTGATGTTTGATGAAAACCTAGAAAGACAAAATGAACTTTGGATTCTAAAGTGCCATTGAAATTATATTTACATGTATAAATCCATTCACTACTAACAATATATTTATTAATAGGTCTATCAACTAATGTCTAAGTTTTATTATCCATGAGTGAATTACATTAAAATTGTATGGCTTTTTGCCAATGAAGGACATCGAGACCTTGACAAAGCTTCATTATATGTAGTGGGATTAGAAATTGTTAAAAAGTTTCCTTAACTAACAAAGGTTGAACATTTATATAGGTTTCATCCCTATATCTAATAGAATTCCATTTGCCTTTGTTTTGGCATGGCAGGATTAGTGATTTAGTAGGAGAACAAGGTCGACTAAAAATATGACCAAAGGAGGAATGTGAAAAAAACTTGAGTTGTTCTTTGGGGTGGAAGGTGGTAGGTGGGTTGGGATATTGGAAGTATTAAGCCCCTCAATAAATAAAGGGAGCAAGGTGGGAGCTATGGGTGAAGAAAGTATAGGTGATGTGCATGTGGGCAATATAGGAACTTGAATGAAGGGTGGTGCAATTGTAGCTATTGTTTGTAAATCATAAAATTTTAAAATTTCAATGAGGTTATCTGCCTTAAGATAATTGGTGGCCTTACTAAACCCAAAATTAAATATTTTCATTTTCATTAAAAATAACATTGTTATTAAATAATAATTTCCAAATATAATAAAATCATAGATCATATAACCTTTGATTCCAACAAACTCACCATAACCAACAAATGATGCCTTTGATAGATTTAAAATCGAGTTTAATTTGTTTTTCATTATAGGAATATGAACAAAAGCTGGACCACCAAATATAAAAAAATGTGAAATATTTGGCTTATGTCCAACACCATACGTCAAATGGTGTAAAAGTTTTCAATGTAGATGTGTAGGACCTATTTTGAAAATAGTAGGTAGTGGCAATTGACTCCACCCAAAATTGTTTGGAGATATTAATGATCTTAAACATACTTTGTGCAACTTTGACTACAATGCACATTTTTTGTTCCGATACCCCATTTTGGCTTGGGATATATGGTACGATGAACTATCTAGAAATTCCATGGCTTCACAAAAATTGTTAAAGTTAGTAAAAATGTATTCTCATGTTAAAACATTGAAAACATGTTATAATGCAAAATTAACACATATATTTTGAAAGACATTTACATAGGGACACAACATTTCATTGATGCCTTCTTCCTATATATATATATACTAGTTTGAACCCCATGCCTAATGCACAGGTGTGTGTATTTGACGGTACATATTACAAAATTACAATTACAAATTACATTTCCAAAACCTCTTTATGTACGACATTCCGCATGTATCCATTGGGACCTTGGCCGTTGAAAGTCTTGATGTTTGCACTATTTGTGACCCGTGAGATAGCAACATACAGCTGACCATGGGAATAGATTGGAGATGGCAAATATACCCCAACATGCCTTACATGTGAACTAATTGCATTTCGTGGATGTAGGAAAAAGAAAAGGAGTCAAAGAGATTAAAGCAACAATGTCTGACAAAAAAGGCTGAGGCTAAGAGGCTTGCAAATGAGTTAACAAGGCGAGAGGAAGCAAGGATTCAAAAGGAGATTGAAGAAAAGGAGCTTGAGGAAGCAAAAGCTCTCCTTGCAAAAGTTGAGAAGCGGAGAAGCAAAAAGGGCAAGAAGGCCACAAGAAATGGGGTGAGTTCCTTTTATAGTTGGCTTAGTTTTTGATGGATGCTTATGATTGCATGGCTTTGGCATGTGTGCCATCTCTTCCTATTGTTTTCTCCGCCGCGCCATGTTTATATTCCACTTTTTTTCCGCCCCGTTAGAGTAAACAGACCATGATGAGACGGATGGATGATCGGACGGATGGACAGATGGACGATGGGACAGATGGATGAAATGATGTTTCATGACATCCTTTACTATATGTAATATTTGTCATTAAGCTTTTAATGTTGTGTTGTTAAAACCAACTTTGAAACATGTTTGCAATAATTTTCTTTTACTTGCTTTAGATGAATCCTCTAATTCACAATTTCCTACATGGCATCAAAGCTTAAGGTCCTTTTGCTTTATAACAATGATGTGTTCATGTAACATAATGTAAAAGGTTTATCAAATAATTGTGAATTCAGATGAAAATAAAAATGTTGAAATTATCTCATCAAAATTAATGTGCCTAAAAGACATCAATCTTATAGCTATGCATATTGATATCATATAATTAAACATAATGGCACAACATAAGGTGTTTGATATTAGTCACATCTTTAAGTTTGAAGGAACTTATTTTCATATATGGAAGCATAGACTAACATTGTTATTCAAAACCTAAAAACTTTGGCCCATAGTGAATGGAACCAGAATAAAACTTGTTGCACTTATTATAACATAAATAGTTGTTGGTCCACAAGCATAACCTACATCAAGTGCAAAGAACATTACTAATTGGGAGGAAATAGATAATTTATGCTTCATAATTATTAATAATTGTTTGGGTAATTATGTTGTTTCATATGTGCAATAATGTGCAACATCCAATATGGCTTAGAAATAATTAATACAAATATTTGAATTACATGATGTTGTAACAAAAATGTACCTTAAAGACAAATTACATACTATCAAAATGAAGGAAATAAAAATGTCGCTAAGCACATTATATAGTCAAATTTTTACTTGAACAATTATTCATTGCGGGATCACCTATAAATGAAAATGAAGAAATTTTATCCTTAATGTGTAGTATGCTAATGGGTTATAACACATTTTTTAATTCACTTATTAAGAAAACTAATTTGAAACTTACATATTTAATTACAAACTTAATTCAAGAAAAAACTCTTATGAAAAGTGTCAATATTACTATTGATAATCCATCAATTTTATATGTTGGAAAAAACAAAAATAAATCAAGAAATATTTTTGAAAATGGAAATATATTAAATGGAAATTCATTTAATAAAATTTAGTTGATCAATCAAAAAAGAAAAAATTAAAATCTTTTATTGCAAGAAGCCATAGCATAAGATGAAAGATTGTAAAACATGAATGCAACTAAAGGAGCTACAACCAAACAAGCCAACATTGTTGACACAAATCATACATTATATATAACTAGGTTCAAAACACAAGCAAACAAATATTATACTTGGTAAATAAACATAGGTGCTACACAACACATGTTTTGACAAGACCATTCATTCATAAGTTATAAACATTTGGGTCCAAGACATGTTGTTCATCTTGGAGAAATTCAACACAATAAATTTGTGGTCATGGAGAGGCTACCATTAAATTGAATAATGGTGACATTAAAGAAATCAAAACACTTGATGTTATGTATGTTCCCAAACGTAAGAAATTTTATTTTTTGCTTAGCCAAATTTGCTATGGCATGAAGATAAATAAGCATAAAAGGTGGACATTGTGTGTGAACCAATGCCAAAGGTCAAATAATGGCATCTTGCACTATTGACAATGATCTTTATAAAATTGGAAATGCATAATGTAAACAAATATTTGCTATTGCTATCCCTATTACTTTTGAATTAACACAAGCTAAATTATGGCATCATAATTAGGCCATATAAATGAAAGGAAAATACAAGAATTGCAACATTTGTTTATAAAAATAAATCTATTTGATGTGAAACAATTTTATATGTGTGAAACATGCATTATTGGGAAACAACATTGACAAAGTTTTCCCAAGAATGAAGATCATAAAACATCTTAGTTGTTGGGGATTGTACATTCTAACATTTTGCAGACCCCTTAATGCACATAAACATTTTAAATGTTGATAATTTTAAACATTCATTGATGATTTCTTCCAATGCTGCACCATAATGTATTTGTTAAAACAAAATTAGAAGTTTTCCCAAAAATTCAACATTACAATGAACAAATGGAGAATCATACAAGGAGGAAAATTTAGATTTTGAAGTATGATAATGGTGGATAATACAAATCTAGTGAATTCAATGCATATTGTGAGTCCCATAAAATCAAAAGCCAATTTACAATTCTTGACACACTAGAACAAAATGGTGTCTCCAAATGGAAGAATTGTACACTTGTCAAAGCTTCAATTGCAATGTTCAACCATTCAAGACTTTCCAATTCATTTTGGGTTAAAACTTTAATCACAATAAATTATCTGTGTATTAATAGCCTGACAAAAGCTTTTCTTAACAAAACAATTCCAATTGAGGTGTGCTAGAATGGGAGAAAGCCACATCTTTCACATCTTTGTGTATTTGGAAGCTAGGCTTTTGCATTAAGCAAAAAAACCATCAACAAAAGTTAGACCACCATATTGTGGAGTGTATTTTTCTTGGCTACAGTGAAGAAAACAAGGCTCATAGGTTGATGAGAAAATATGACAAAGTGATCATCATATCATGTGATGCTATATTTGAAGAGATGAGTAATAAAGTCCCCGTTATTGATGATATTAAAGATTTTATTCTTGATCCCAATTTCTTTAAACCACATACTAATCACTATTCTATGCTAATTGATAGCATCCTTACAGAATTTTGTGAAGAAATCATGTTGTTTTCTTTAGATCTTGTTGTTGTGTTATAACTTCAGTAGAAATACAAACAGCTTCTCCAGGTTGCTGCTGTTATATTATCACCAAGAAATTCTGTCATTTGCGTCTGCTCCAAATCAATCTTGTAGCCTGAATGTTTCAATACAAATAGAATTGAAGCTTCTTGGGAGGAGACCTATTGACTCTTTCTTTTCTATGTTTTCTTCAGAAATTTCTGTACATTGTAGCAGAAGAATTGTGGCAGAAACATTTGAAGAAGAAAACTTTTGCCTCTTGATTTGATTCACTGCACTTGGAAGAAGGAATTGGTAACAGGCCTTGTGCTACATTTAGAACTGAAGGAGTTGATTAGATGAGAAGGAAATTTCGTTTGTGAGCAAGCAGATGTTTCTGATCAACACTCTGCAAAATCCCTGCCACATGCAAAGAAAAAGAAATAGACCAAGTGACTGAGGTTTTTGGGCCTTTGGGTATGCAGAATAAGGCAGATGATTGTCACAACTTGGTGAAGGAAATGTTTCTTGAGCAAATTAGCATGCCAGCAACAGATCTGTCAAGACAGGGAGAGTCAAGGAGGACAAAGCACATGTCTTTATTGGATGCAATGGTAAGTTGTTCTTAATTCTTCCTTGGACATGTTCTTCTACCCATTTGAAAGTCAATGTATCTCTGATGCAAAAACAATTCTGCAGAAACAAATACAGGAAACATGAACAAGGAATTGTAAGTGATTGTGTGCTAGGTGGAGGATCTAACCTACACTGACTTATTTTTGTATGCAGAACAATGTGGACAACAAGGGAACTTTGGATGACCAAAATTCAGTCAAGGAACGAACAGTTGTTGAGCAAACTGGTGTCGCAACATCAGATCTACAAGTGAGGATGTCAAGAGTGGGACAGTCAAGAAGGAGGATTAGGTGGATGCAATTGGATAACTTGGCAAGTTATTCTTGGGCTTCAGATGATGTATCCTCAGAGAGTTGTTTAGATGTGTGCACAAAACCTTTCTAGTGTAAGCCAACACTTACTGCTCCATGATCCAGGGGCTGTTCTTGATGGCCACCTGAGATCCAATTCATTGTGTGGTTCTCAAGCCCACAACAATAACATGCTTAGGTGGAAACAAAGCACATGGGGGGGAGAAGAGGATTCAGGGGCTCCTTGGGGTCCACATTGTCCTCCTGCACAGTATGTTATGCTTCATATGCGGTTTTCACAACACCTGCCCCATGAAGACAGTCAGCCAACTATGCAGAAAGACAACATCTTCCCTGGGAACAGAAAAGATCTGTCTCCACTCAAAGTCAATGAGCTACTAGCATTCAAACCCCATGATGATGATTCTGAGAATCATGCTAAGCTAGGCCTGGCAGACTTACAAAACTCTCAGGAGCAGAGTAAGTTCCGAGTCATTGGGGGATCTTTCTTGAGAATTGATACAAGATCCATGAAAAGCTACTCAAATGGAGAACTGAAAGCCCCTTCATCTTTACCAACATCTCCACTGGGCAGCAGCCGAGAATCCCACAGTGCCTGGCTTTTTCGTAAAATCTTACGCAGAGGCTCTCAGGTCACAGAGATTTCAACCCAGAGGACCAAAAGCTGGGAGCCACAGAGGGAGAGGACATCAAAACACATCATTAGTAGTAAGTCTGTAGCCTGTGAGAAATGTTCTGTTCCTAGAAGACCAGGGGCCACAACTCAAGCACTGCTGAGATCACAGGAAAGTTCAACAGGAAATTCTTGGTGGCCATTCAAGTGGAGATCACAGCAGTCAAAGGA